>MDSW01169317.1_pt1 | contig 26355 bp, 33 predicted proteins | sample 811171 | NCBI WGS metagenome assembly MDSW01 (sample SAMN05326641, study PRJNA326480) | marine metagenome | isolation source: seawater | place: Atlantic Ocean: North West | collected 2012 | reverse complement strand
TCATCGTAATATTTGGAAGCATGACCATTAACTAAATTTACTGCTTGCTTTCTTTGTAGTTCAGTTTCAGAATGTATTAAATCTCCAATACTCTCAGCTTTTAAAAGATCAATTTTATTATTATAAAAAGCTTTTTTTGTGAATTCTCCAGGTTCTGCCATTCTGCAGTTTTTTTGATTTGATAATACTTTAAGAAAATAGCTTATAATTGCGTTACTCCCGTGAACATGAAATTCCGCTAAATCGTCACCTGTAAAACTATTTGGCTTTGGAAACCATAACATTAAAGCTTCAGGATCAATAATAGTACCATTACTAGGATCAAAAAATTTACAAAGGTTTATCTCATTTTCTTTAATCTTCTTTTCTTTTGAAATGAGTTTGCAAATACTTAAAGTATCAGGTCCTGACACTCTAATTATAGCTATACCGCATGGGCCTCTGCCAGAGGACAAAGCAAAAATATTCATTTTAAATATCTCATAATTATTTTATATTTTAATTATGTTTCAAATTAATTGGAAATTAAAGGCTTTTTTATACAAATTCCTAGAATTTTTTAAACTAAGAACGTTTGTATACTTTTTACAAAAGCACGTTACAAAAAGATCTCAAATAGACATTACGAACTCAAAACATTTATGGGAAGGTCATAAAAATACATTAAAAAAGTACAATTGCAAAACACTTCTAGAAATAGGTGCCGGAAAATCTCTAGAGCAAAATATATTTTTTTCATATTTCTTTAATAACAAAATCAATCAGACAACTATTGATATCAATAAAATGTTAGATTTTGACCTTTTTAACAAAGCAAGTTTACAAATTTCAAAATATTATAACTTCGAATACAAAGGTGAAGTAAAAACTATTAATGAGATATTTCGAAATTATAATATAAGCTATAGAGCTCCATGCTCTATTGAGGATATTATAAAAGATAATTTAAAATTTGATATAACTGTATCAACTACAACTCTAGAACATTTCTCTATTAGAGATCTGAGACATTACCTAGGCAATCTAACAAAAATTTTGAAAAATGATGGTTTTTTTTCTGCATTAATAGATTATACGGATCACTATAGTCATACTGATAAAAACATTTCAGTTCTAAACTATTTAAGTTTTAACGAGGACAAATGGAAAAAGTTTAATAATTCATTTCTTTATCAAAATAGATTAAGGCATCAAGACTATGTAAGAATATTTTACCAATTTAATTTAAATATTATAGAACTTAAAAAAGGAAAGAAAATCAAACCACCTGTAATTATTTCACAAGACTTTGATAAAAATAATACTGACACATTTGTTTCATCCGGATATTTTTTAGGTAAAATATTATCTTAAATTAAAAATTCCTTTGTCAGATATATTTTTAGCAACTTTTACTAAAAAGTTGTTAGACGCAAAATTTCCAACCAAAAAATCTTTTAAATTATCTGGAATATTATTACTCTTGAAAAAGAAATGAGTTGCATCTATTCCTAAACTCATCAATATATTATCAGATTTGCGGAAGTTGGAAAATTCATTTAAGGCAAATGAATTTTTAATTTCTAGTCCGATTTTGATTTTATCTCTTATAATTCTTTGTAACTCTCTAATATCGCGTAAAATAAGATTAAAACCCTGTCCTGCGAGGGGATGGACTGAATGTAAACCTTCGCCAAGGATTAAAACATTTTTTTTAAAATATTTTTTTCTTAAAGTTAAATTTACAGGATAAGTTTGAATCTTTATTATATTAAATCTTTTTTTTAGAATACCTTTAATTCTTTCCTCTATTATATTTTTAAGATCATTTTTGAATTTGAAATAAAGATTATCATCAACAGTCCAAACAAATGAAGTTAATCTTTTATTTATTGGCAGTAATGCAAAAGGTCCTTCCTTTAAAAAATATTGGGATATCTCGGTGAGTTCATTTTTATGTTCAATTTGTCCCGATATTGAATACTCATTGTAATTTTTAAAAATTTTACGGCTCAACCCTAAGTTCTCATAAATTTTAGATTTTGAACCAGCACAAACGATAATTAAATCATAATAATTCATAATGCTTGATATATCATTGACTGAATTTTTAACGATTTTAACATTTTTAGACTTCATTATTCTTCTTAATTTTTTTTTCATTTCAGAATTTTGGAATATATGCATGAGTTTTTTTTTATCCTCCCTTATGTTAAGAAAGTTTTTGTTTTTATTACCTCTTTGTAAAAACAAACTCACATTGTTGCTGCCCCAAAAATCTTTTTTATCCAATTCTGGGATAGCGCTTATTAGAAATTGGTAATTGCTCTCAGATATAGCGGTTGCTCTGTGGTCCTTAATCTCTCTTTTACTTGAGCTTTTGTAAAAAAGGGTAATATCTAAATCTTCGTTACTCAATACTAAAGAAGTAATTAAACCAGTAAAACCATCACCAATTATACAAATTTTTTGATTTTTCATATTATAAAATTTTTCTCATTTTCATAAAAATGGTAAAAGTTTATTGATTCGTATGAATAATAAATTTTTAAATATTGTAGCAAATTTTTTAAAAAAACGAACCTTTGAATTTATGGGTTTTGTCCTAATTTTTCTTAGTATTTTACTTTCAATATCGTTTTTAACTTATTCACCCTCAGATCCATCATTTATATATGGGGAAAATAATGTCTCCGTCAGCAATTATTTTGGAATTTATGGAAGTATGATTTCTGACTTTTTGCTACAAAGTTTTGGTGTGATTTCTTTCCTATTGCTAATAACAATATTGTCTTGGGGCATAAGGCTAGTCTTAAAAAAAGAATTAAATAAAATTATCTTCAAATTATTATTTTTAATAATTTATATAATTTCTGGATGTGCCTACATTAATATAACTTATGATAATTCATTCTGGCTAATCGATAACGGAAATTCTGGTTTTATTGGTAAAAATATTGTTATTCTGATGCAAAATTATATACCTTTATTTGAGAGTTATTACACCGAGTTCGTTTTAATTTTTATTACTATTCTATTTTTCTTTTTAGCCTCAGAATTAAACTTATTATCAATTTTAAGAATATTTTTAAATAAAAAAAATAATGATAATAATCAAACGCTAGATACAGAAAAATCTAATTATCAAAAAATAGAAGATCCCCTAAATGACTCGATCGATAATAAAAAATCGCAACAAAGTTTTTTATTTGATAATGATAAAAAGACAGAAATTAAAAATAACCAAATCTTTAAATTACCTTCAATTGAATTATTGGAAAAAAATAAGATTAAAGTAAAGCTGGACGAAATAAATAAAAATAGGCCAAGTACTGACTTCATGGAAAAAATATTGCTAGATTTCGGTATTGAGGGAAATATTAAAAAAATTAACAATGGTCCAGTTGTAAGTTTATATGAATTTGAGCCAGCGCCTGGCATAAAAGTTTCTAAAATAGTAAATCTCTCTGACGATCTGGCAAGAAATACGAGTTCTACATCCGCCCGTGTTGCTGTTATACCTGGAAAAAATACTGTTGGTATTGAAATTCCTAATGAAAGCCGGGAAAGCGTTCTTCTTAGAGAAATAATAGCTAATGAAAAGTTTGCTAATAGAGACATTAGACTTCCCATAGCTCTAGGAAAAAGTATTTCTGGATTCCCAATTATTGGGGATCTTACTTCAATGCCTCACTTATTAATTGCAGGTACTACTGGGTCAGGAAAATCTGTATGCATTAACACTATAATTGTTTCACTCTTATACAAACTTAACCCAAATCTATGCAAATTAATTTTAATTGATCCAAAAATGTTAGAATTATCTGCGTATGAGGGTATTCCTCATCTTCTCACCCCTGTTATAACTGACTCGAAAAAAGCTACTGCTGCGTTAGGTTGGACTGTCAGAGAAATGAACAATAGATACAAACTTATGAGTAAAGTTGGTGTAAGAAATATTGATGGCTATAATTCAAAACATAAACTGAAAATGCCGTATATTGTTGTTGTTGTAGATGAGATGTCAGATTTAATGCTGGTTTCTGGCAAAGAAATTGAAAATTATATTCAGAAATTATCACAAATGGCAAGAGCTGCTGGAATTCATATCATAATGGCGACTCAGAGACCGAGCGTAGATGTTATAACTGGAACAATAAAAGCAAATTTTCCAACACGAATTTCATTTCAGGTAAGTTCAAAGATTGACAGTAGAACTATTCTTGGTGAACAAGGAGCTGAGCAATTACTTGGGAAAGGTGATATGCTTTTTATGTCTTCAGCCAACAGGATAATTAGAATTCATGGACCTTTTATATCTGAAAAAGAGATAGAGAAAATTACAAGTGTCCTACGAGCTCAAGGCCAGCCAGATTATATTGAAGAAATTACTATTAATAGTAAAGACAATGAGACTGATGGGATGGAAAATAAAGAGGATGCGGATGAATTGTACAATCAGGCATTGGAAATTATTAAATCTGAGGGCAAAGCTTCAACTAGCTTTTTACAAAGAAAACTTCAGATTGGCTATAACAGAGCAGCAAGAATAATAGATATGATGGAAGAAAACGGTATAGTAAGTAAGGCTAATCATGTAGGTAAAAGAGAGGTTTTGTAAGCTTTGTATCTAAGAAAAATATTAATTTTCAGTATTATTACATTTTTACCAGTTAATGTAATTGCAAAAGAAAGGAATGAAATTATAAAAAAACTTAAAGAAACAAATTCAATTAAGTTTTTTTTTATACAAGAAAATAAAGAACTGATTGAAGAAGGAGTTTGCATAATAAATTTTCCACAAAAACTTAAATGTAACTATAATGATGCCAAGCAAAAGGAAATTATTATAAATAAAGATAAAATGCTAATTACACAAAAAAGGTATAACAAATCTTACTTTTACCCAGTTAAGGAATTTGGATTTCTTACTATCTTAAAAAAAGATGAGTTAATTCAATTAATCAAAAATAGTAATTTGGATATATTGGATGATGAAATAAAACTTCATATTATCAATGATTCAGATCAAATAAATATTTCTTTTGATAAAAAAAGTTTTGACCTTAAGGGATGGAAGATTAGGGACAAGTTTAATAAAGTAGTAAAAGTTAAAATTAAAATTTTAGAGAAAAATATTCTCTTGAAAGATGAAGAATTTAAAATTGAACTAATAAATTAAGCAACATAATTAACTTCCTCTTCTTTAAATACTTCAAAACCTTTTGACTTATAATTTAACAAAGCATTTTTGTGGTCTAAAGAACATGTATGAACCCAGAGCCTCCGAGCATCTTTCGCTGAAGCAAATTTTATAACATGATTCAAAAGTAGAGAACCAAGCTTTTTTCCCCTAAATTCCTTTAAAACTCCCATATTTATAAGTTCGACCTCTTTGGTCATCATATGAAATTCTACTTCATAATAACCTATCAAATCATCGTCATGTCTTATAACTCCAGTATGTAGATTCTTATTTGAAATATAAGTTTTCCAATCTCTTTCTGACCAAGCAAGTCTATCTTTCCAATGGTGATCTGAGCCTATCTGCTTATAAAAAAATTTATTGAGAGCGGGATTTTTTTTAGTTTCAATGTTTATAGAAATACCTTTAGGCAAAGCAAAAGAAACCTCTTTATATTTTTTTAAATCAAGTTCTAAGAAATATCTTTTTACCTTAATCATCTTGATATCATTTTTCCGATTTTTTCGCCTGCAAAAATATGATAATGCAAATGAGGGACTTCCTGTCCTCCGTCTATACCAATGTTTGAAAGGATCCTGTAACCATTATTTTTACATTCTAATATTTTCGTTACTTGAGATATAGATTTATTAAACTCAACTATTTCATCATTAGAGGCTCTATTTACAAAATCATCAAAGTCGCAATACTCTCCCTTGGGTATTATTAAAACATGTATTTTTGCCTGAGGGTTTATATCGTGAAATGCCAAAACGAATTCATTCTCAAAAACTTTTTTACAAGGTATTTCTTTTCTTAAGATCTTGGCAAAAATATTGTTTTTATCGTATTTCACTTTTTTCTTTTTTCAAGTTCATTCATTACATCTTCAATTTTTACACCATTAGCTTCTAAATATACTAGTACATGATACAACACATCTGCAGCCTCATGTATTTTATTTGTATCTTTGTCCACAGCTTCAATAAGTTCTGAGACTTCCTCTTTAATTTTTTCAACCGAGAGTTTTTTGTCTTTCAAAAGATTATTTGTATAAGAGCCCTCTTTAGGAGAAAGTTTTCTCTTTCTTATAAGCTTCACCAAATCTTCTAAGTTTTTAAACATAATTAAATTCTTACTAGAATACCCTTTGAGTTTAAATACTCCTTAACCTGTTTTATACTATATTCACCGTAATGAAAAATTGATGCTGCTAAAACGGCGCTGGCTCCACCTTCATTTATTCCTTCATATAAATGTTCTGGGCTCCCAACTCCACCTGAAGCAATCACAGGTATATTCACTTTATTTGTCACAGATCTCAAAAGGGGAATGTTGTATCCATTTTTAGTGCCATCTCTATCCATTGAAGTAAGTAAGATTTCTCCTGCACCTTGTTCCTCGGCTATCTTTGAAAATTCAATTGCGTCTAAACCAGTCTTATTTTTACCACCGTGAGTAAAGATTTCCCATTTGTTTTTACTTGTTTCTTTGGCATCTACAGCAACTACTATACATTGTGATCCAAATTTTTTTGCTGCTTCTTTAATTAGTTTATGATCTTTTACTGCAGCAGTATTAACTGAAACTTTATCCGCTCCAGAGTTTAACAATTCATCAATATCTCTTATATTATTAATACCTCCTCCGACTGTTAATGGAATTGTACATTCTTTTGAAGTTCTTTTAATGACATCAATAATTGGTTTTCTTTTCTCATTACTTGCCGAGATATCAAGAAAACATAATTCATCTGCTCCATCTCTATTATAAATTTTTGCTTGTTCAGCTGGATCACCTGCATCTTTTAATTCTTCAAAATTTATTCCTTTAACAATTCTACCGTTTTGTACGTCTAAACAAGGTATAATTCTTTTTTTAAGCATCAATCTCCTTTGCTAGCTCTTCAAGTTTTATGTCTCCGTCATAAATGGCCTTGCCTACAATAATACCTTCAATTTTTTTATTATTTAACTCTTTTGCTTTCTTAATATCTTTAATCGAAGATACTCCACCAGAAATAACGACTGGACAATTAGAAATTTCTGAGATTCTAATTGTCTCTTGAAAGTTAGGACTATTTTTCGTTCCATCTCTATTAATATCTGTATAGATAATTCTACTAATACCAAAATCTTTAACATCCATGAGATAATCAATAGTTTTTACATTTAAATTTTCTTTCCAGCCAGATACGGAGAGATTTCCGTTCTTTGCATCTAATCCTAGAGCTATTTTGTTTTTGAATTTTTCACATGACTCTTTTAAAAAGTCTTTATTTCTTATTGCACCACTTCCTAAAATTACTTTTTCAGCACCAGCATTTATATACTCCTTAATATTATCTAAAGATCTTATGCCGCCACCTACTTCTACTTTAAAATCAAATTTGCTAACTATTTTTTGAATTATCTCAAGATTAACAGTCTTTCCCGTTAAGGCACCATCTAAATCAACGATGTGTAAATTCTGAAAACCGTGATCTTTATATTTTTCTGCTTGTTCGATCGGTGAAGTCTTATATTCAGTTTTATTATTAAAATCCCCTTTAACTAGTCTCACACACTTCTGATCTTTAATATCTATTGCTGGAAATATTTTCACTATTTTATATTTCTTTATTTAAATAGAGCCCTTTGTCGAAGGGATCGAATTTTTTATTCTCTTATCAATAGCTAGGGCATCTTTTAAAGATCTAGCCAACCCTTTGAAGCAAGACTCAATTTTGTGATGACTATTTTCACCGTAAATATTTTCTATATGTAAAGTGACTCCGGCTGCCTGTGAGAATGCTTGAAACCACTCTTTAAAAAGCTCTGTATCCATTTCACCAAGTTTTTCCACTGGTAAGTCAACTTTCCAAATTAAATAAGGTCTATTAGATACATCCAATGAAACACGACTTAATGTTTCATCCATTGGTATCATTGTGGAAGCATAACGGGTTATTCCTTTTCGATTGCCTGCAGCTTTCTTTATAGCCTCGCCAATAGCTATACCTGTATCCTCGGTGGTATGGTGAAGATCTATGTGTGTGTCCCCTTTAGCTTTTATATTTAGATCTATTAAGGAGTGTTTGGATAACTGTTCCAACATGTGGTCGAGAAAACCTATTCCAGTTTTTATATTGTACTTTCCCTTACCGTCGATGTTTGCCTCAACGGAGATACTTGTTTCCTTTGTTTTTCTCAATATTTTAGCTTTTCTTTTCATAAATAGGCAATTTTATACCTATGATATATATATAATTAACCTTTTTATCAATAAACACAGAATGTCTATTGAAGAAATAAAATTAATCTCCACATAGAATATCATGAATACAGCTGAAAAATGGCATGGAACAACAATTGTACTTTTAAGAAAGAATAATGAGACAGTTGTTGCTGGAGACGGACAGGTAAGTCTTGGAAATACTGTTCTAAAAAGCAAAGCAAAAAAGGTTAGAAAAATTGAAAAAAGGGGTGTGATTGCTGGATTTGCCGGGTCTACTGCAGACGCACTAACGTTATTTGAAAGACTTGAGGCTAAATTGGAAAAACATGCAGGAAACCTTTCTAGAGCAGCTGTTGAATTAGCAAAAGATTGGAGAAGCGACAAATATTTAAGACGCCTTGAAGCTCTTATGGCAGTCGCAGATAATAAGAATAGTTTTATAATTTCGGGAACTGGGGACGTGTTGGAACCAGAGGATGGAATAATAGGTATAGGATCAGGAGGTAACTACGCTTTAGCAGCGGCAAAAGTTCTAGTCGAAACGGACAAAACAGCTGAAGAAATTGCTAGAAAAGCTATAAAAGTTGCTTCGGATATTTGTGTATTTACAAATAATAATATCACAGTGGAGAAGATATAATATGTCAGGACCAAAAAAAGTGACTAATTTAAATCTTGTCAAGTCAGATAAAAAATCTGAGAGTAAAGTCAGTGCCCTTTCTCCAAGAGAGATTGTTTCAGAACTAGATAGGTTCGTCATTGGTCAGAAAGATGCTAAAAAAGCTGTCGCAGTTGCCTTAAGAAACAGATGGAGACGACAAGCCTTGAAAGACAATATGAAAGATGAGGTTTTGCCAAAGAATATATTAATGATTGGCCCAACTGGGGTGGGAAAGACTGAAATTTCAAGAAGACTTTCTAAATTAGCACAAGCACCTTTTATCAAAGTCGAAGCAACGAGGTTTACTGAAGTTGGCTATGTTGGAAGGGACGTGGAACAAATAATCAGAGATCTAATTGAAATAGCTATTGCGATGGAGAGAGAAAGAAAAAGAAAAGAAGTTAATGCGAAAGCTCAATTACTTGCTGAAGAAAAAGTACTAGATGCATTAGTTGGCAATAAAGCGACTGTGGCGACAAGAGAAAGTTTTAGAAAAAGATTAAGAAATGGTGACTTAGACAATAATGAAATTGAAATTGAGGTGTTCGATAACTCAAACATGCAAAGCTTTGAAATTCCTGGGATGCCTGGTGCTAATGTTGGGATGGTAAATATAGGTGATATTCTCGGTAAATCAATGGGAGCTAAAAAAGGTAAAAAGAAAAAAATGACAGTGAAAGAATCCCATGAAATTCTTGTGGCTCAGGAGTCTGATAAAATGATCGAGGAGGATAAGATTGTAAAAGAAGCTAAAAAAACAACAGAGGAGAATGGAATTGTATTTTTGGATGAAATTGACAAGGTTTCAGCTAGGGGTGATAGAGTTGGAGGTGATGTATCGAGAGAAGGCGTTCAAAGAGATCTACTGCCTCTTATTGAAGGCACAACTGTTAATACAAAGCATGGACCTATAAAAACTGACCACATACTATTCATCGCCTCTGGTGCCTTCCAATTAGCAAAACCTTCAGATTTATTACCAGAGTTACAAGGAAGACTACCCATAAGAGTAGAATTAAGTGCTTTAAATGAAGATGATTTTAAAAGAATACTTAAAGAGCCAGATAATAGTTTAATTAAACAGTATAAAGCTTTATTAAAAACTGAGAATGTTGAACTAAGTTTTACAGAAGATGGGATTGATATGTTGGCAAAAATATCTGCGGAGGTCAATTCTTCAATTGAAAACATTGGTGCGAGAAGATTACACACAATTATAGAAAAAGTTCTTGATGATATAAGTTTTAATGCGACTGACAAATCTGGAGAGAAAATAATTATAAATAGAAATTACGTACAAAATAATCTAGGTGATTTAGTTAAAGATACAGATCTTTCAAAATTTATTTTATAATTTTTTTAGTTTAATTAAGAGTGCCCCGTCGCCTCCGTCTTTTTTTTCGGCTGGATTAACACTAACGACTAACCTTAATAAATCCGGATCATTCTTAATGAATTCAGGCACAGAATATCTAATCTTATTTAATTTTTCTGATGTGTAAACATCGGTAGAGATATCTGAGTGAATACCTTTCCCCGTGACTAGCAAAATTTCTTTATATTCTTTTTCTACACACTGTATAATTAAGTTTTTTACAATTTCGTTTGCTTCGTTAAGTGTCTTACCATGCAAATCAAAAGAAAATCTATTTTTTGAAAACTGTGGTGAAATATTTCTTTCCTTATCAAAAATTTTTTGATTACTATTTGTAAATTCTTCCCAATCTTCAATATCTTTTTTAGTAAGATTTTTATCCTTTTTCACTTACTGACAATCTCACTCAAGTACCAATTAGGATTTTTTGTTATTGAATTCTTTGAAAACTTCCAGTGATCTGTAACAGTTTTAATTCTATCAGGATTTCCCTCTATAATTTCACCATTTTTCTTTTTTACTGATATGATTTCCGAAACAAATTTAACAGTGGCAAAGAGATTATTTTTAATTTTTTCGTACTTTTCAAGTTGAGATTCTTTGATCCCAATAAAAGTTAGCTCGGAAACTATTCCATCACTCTCTCTTTTAGATATCACTTCTCTAAAATTATTATTCATATTTTCTGTCAACAAAGGCTTAAGTTTACTTTTGTCGCCTTTAGCAAAAGAGGTAATAATAGTCTCATATGCTATCTCAGCGCCTTTTAAAAATTGTTCTTTCTCTACACCATCGAGCTTACCGTCATTTTTAATTTTTCGATCGATATTTTCCTTAAATTTTTGATAGTTTTTTTCTGAGAAATCCTGGTAAATTTTTTCCTCATGCCCAGTTTTTCTTCCAAGAATGCTTCTAAGCCTCAAAATAATAAACCCAGCAATCATTGCTAACAATATTATGTCTATATATCCAAAAGTGTTACTCATTATTTGATAAATATACATTAATAATATAATTTTGTATCTGACAAATGAACTCATTATTTATTTTAATATTAGGCCTTCCAGTGCTTGAAATACTTGTAATGATAGAGTTGGGGGCAAAAATTGGGGGTCTAAACACGATTTTTTTAATAATTCTCACTGCTGTAATAGGGTTATTCATGGCTCGTGTACAAGGACTTAATACAATAAGATCCGGACTTCTAAATATTTATAAAAATAAGACACCAATTTATGAACTAATTTCTGGAGCTACAATCGCTTTCGCTGCTTTATTATTGATAATCCCAGGATTTATAACCGATACTTTTGGTTTTTTACTTTTAGTGCCTATCTCAAGAAAATTAATAATTTCATTCATTTTTAAAAATAAAATTAGTCAGGCTAGCAAAAGTGATAGCAAAACAATAGAAGCTGAGATAATTGAAGACAGCAAAAAAGATGAGTCATAAAATTATAGCAAGTTATATTAATAACTTCGAATTTAGGATACCCAAACCTGAAGTTTTTTTTAAGCTATCAAAGGACATATCAAACTACAAAATCAATCTTGACATAAAGAGTAAAGAACACAAGCAAAAAATAATTGAAGTAAATGTTTCTTTGTCATTGATCCCTGTCAATAAAAGTGAAAATAATATTCACACAAGCATTACTTATGCTTCAATAGTACAAATAGAAGACAATGTCTCAAAAGAGGAACTCGAGAAAATTGTTTTAATAAATGTGCCAAAAAAAATATACAATAATCTGCGAGATGCTTTTATTTTTAGTTTTGAGTCATGTGGATTCAAAGATATAAAAATTGACAAAGAAGTTGATTTTGAGAAATTATATCTGAGCAGAAAAACTAGTAAAAATTTTTCTTAAGCTCATTTTTTAAAAATTTTTCGTGTCTTTCTAATTCTAATTTATCTGGCAAGACAATTTTTCTGGAATACTCCTCTTTAACTTTGTTTTCTTTAAAGATTGAAGATTTTGGCTCTTCCGAGAATGACAGCCTTGGTTCTTTGGCATCAAGGAGGTTTATATAAACTTCTCTCAATAATTCACAATCTAAGATGGCGTTGTGCTTTGTCCTCCTAGATAAGTCTATGTTAAATCTTTTACACAATGCATCTAAAGAATTAGAGCTTCCAGGATATTTTGATCTTGCTAGGTCTAATGTATCTATAATTTGATTTGATTTAATTTCTCTCTTTTTTGAAAGTTTTAGCTCATGATTTAAAAAACCCAGATCAAAAGGTGCATTATGGATAATGATTTTTTTTCCCTCAATAAAATTTAATAGATCGTCAGCAATTTTATCAAAAGTTACTTTTGATGACAAAAATTCAGTTGAGAAGCCATGTATTTTAAAAGCATCCTCGGGAACACTTCTTTGAGGATTTATTAATTTATGAAAAAAATTTTTTGTCGGTATAAGATCCTTGGTTTCGATGCAAGCTATCTCGACTATTCTATGGTTATCTTTAAATGAAAGACCAGTTGTTTCTGTATCAAGAAAAATCTCATTCATAATTTTTGAATATATTTATTAATTTTTTTTTTAACAATGAAATACTTTTGTTATTAACAATATGAAAATCACAATATTTTTTTTTTCTTTTAAAAGAGGCCTGTCTTTTATCTAGAATATTAAAAACTCTTCTATCTCCCCCTAAACCTAAATATCTTTTTAATCTTGTTTTTCTAGGACAAGAAATAAAAATAGTCTTATCAAAATGCTTTGATAAATTGCTTTCGACTAGCAATGGAATTTCAAGGAATATATTTTTTTTTGAGCTGTTTTTCTTAATGAAACCTAACATTTCCTTTCTTACAAAAGGATGAGTTTTTTTTTCTAATATTTTAATATTTTTGGGATCGTCAATTAAGATATCTTTTATTTTTTGTTTTAAGTTGCTTTTAACTTCTATTTTTAGTGATTTTGATATCAGTTTTTGAAATTTTTTTTTTTTATATAATCTTCTTACAAAAACATCTGCACTAAATGACGGATTATTTTTTGACGAAAGCACTTTTAAAACAGTTGACTTCCCCGAAGCCAGAGAGCCGGTAATACCGATAATCATTATCTACCTCATTTTCCCTTCAAGCAATGATACAAGTTCGTCATCGATCTCAGGGTTTATTTTATTCCAAATATAAAATGACTTCTGCCCTTGATATATGAACATATCAAGTCCGTTGTATGTTTGTACTCCTTTTGATTTTAAATGCTTAGACATCTCGGTATGTATTGGGTTGTATATTGTATCTATAAAAATTGAGCTATTTTTAACGTTATCGTAAAATCTTTCAAAATTCTGACCACTTTTCAGTCCAAGACTTGTCGCGTTTATGATGACATCAAAGTCCCCAATCTTGTCATAATGCTCTTCCCATTTTAAAATATTTAAACCTTTGAACTGCTTTTTAATAAACAATGACTTTTCATAAGTTCTATTAGAAATTGTGATATTAGTGATGTTTGATTTTATAAGTGCCAATACTATAGATGGGGAAACACCGCCTGCACCAAGTATAATAACTTTTTTATTTTTTCTCTCTGTAACATCCATACTTTTCAAGTATCCTGCTTGAAAACCAAAAACATCGGTATTCTCACCGATCAGTCTGCCCTCAGAATCCAAATTAATTGTATTTACCGAATTACTATCTTTAGCATCATTAACCATTTCCGATAAAAATGGTATTACCTTTTGTTTATATGGAAGAGTTACGTTTATTCCTAAAACCTCCTTTTTTAAAATTCTATTCATAACATTTTTTATCTCATCTTCTTTGGCCTCTAAAAGTCCATATTCGGCTTCAATGTTATATTTTCTAAACCAATAGTTATGAAGAGTGGGTGATAATGAATGTGAGATAGGATTTCCAATTATAAAGAAACGTTTCATTTTATACTTTCTAAGTATTTCTTTATTGATTTTATGGGAAGCCCCATTATTGAATTTTTATCTCCTTCAATCTCATCAAATAGATCTAACCCGCCTGCCTCTATTTGGTAAACACCATAAGATAGAAGTATTTCTGTTTTAATATTTTCTAGATAGGTTTTAATTTGTTCAAGATTTAAATTTTTCATTTTTAATTTAGACTTATCAGTATGATTCCATATCATAGATCCGTTTTTAGATATACAAACAGAACTAATTAAAAAATGAGTTGAATTGTTTAATCTTTTTAGAATGCTCAAAGCCTCTTCCCTAGATTTTGGTTTGTTAATGAGCTTATCATTGTGTGATATTACGCTATCAGCGCCTAAAACAATTCTGTCTGGGTGTTTGAGACTAACCTTTACGGATTTTAATTCTGCTAAATTTTTAGAAATTATCAAAGGATCGGCACCCATCTCGATAAAAGACTCTTTTGCCTGATCTTCGTCTACATTTGAGTGTACAACATCACATTCGATACTATTATCATCAAGGATTTTTTTTCTTACTCCACTTTTTGATGCGAGGATTAGTTTCATTTTGCTTTTCTTATCTCATATATTTTTATAATAGACGCTGCCGTCTCTTCAACTGACTTCCTTGTTACATCAATCGTGGGCCAATTAAATTTTTTGAATAATTGTTTTGATTTTTGAACCTCAACATTTATGGCATCTAAATCAGTATAGTTTTTAATGTTTTCTTTGTTCATTAACTCAACACGGTTTCTTCTAATATCAGAAAGTCTTTGAGGGTCAGCATACAAACCTATAACACAAGATTTTAAATTTTGAGAAGTAAGCTCGGAGGGGATTTTTTGGTTAGGTATTAATGGAATATTGATTGTTTTATATCCTCTATTGGCTAAATAAATCGATGTCGGTGTCTTACTTGTTCTGCTAACTCCTAGTAAAACTATGTCCGACATACTTAAATCTTCTGTTTTTTTTCCATCGTCATGAGTCATTGAAAACTGAATAGCCTCTATTCTTTTATAATAATCATCATCAAGCACGTGTTGAGCGCTAGGCTTATGTATAGCTTTTTGATTAAGAAGTTTTGAAAAATTCAAAATTAGATTGCCAAGAATACCAAAGCATGGGATTTTGACTTCTTCGCTTTTTTTTGCCAAATATTTAGCTAATTTCGTTTCTACAATGGTGTACAATATAATAACATTTTTTTTACTTAAACATTCATTTAATATCTTATCAATCTGATTTTCCATTCTAATAAAAACAAATTCTTTTTTATCATAATTAAAATTAGAGAACTGCGATTTTAATGAAAGGAAGATCCTATCGAGTGTCTCTCCGGTTGAGTCAGATATTAAATAAACATTGTATTTTTGGTTCATAAAATTGTTTATAATTTTATAATAAGTACTAATTATACATTTTATTCTAAAATATTAGTTTTTAATTCACATTATTTAACATGTTTTTAACATTTTGTTCCATGTTGATATATATAAGTTATTATCTACAGTTCTGTTAGTAAACGGGAAAAACAAAGCAATATGAAAGTGAATGTAAAGGCTTTCTTGGGATAAAATGTGTGGAAAGATGTACAAATAATTATGAGCTATACTAACATGCCCTATTACATCTTAAATAAGATATAAATATATTATTAATAATGAATAGAATAATAAATTGTTTAATTAATAAAGATATCTCTTACAATCCTGTATGGTTTATGAGACAAGCAGGTAGACACTTACCTGAATTTAGGAAGATTAGATCGAGAAACAAAGACTTTATAAAAATGTGCATGAATAGTGAAATTAGCACTGAAATTACACTTCAACCCTTAAAAAGATATAAATTAGATGCTGCAATAATTTTCTCAGATATTTTAATTGTTCCCTCAATATTAGGCCAAAAAGTAGACTTTGGAGGGAATAAAGGACCAGTATTATCAACACTTAATATAGATAGATTTAAAAAAAATAATGAAAATATATTTAAGGCTAAACTTTTACCAGTATATAAATCAATAAAACTAACAAGAAAAAAACTTAATAACACCAAGTCACTGATATCTTTTATTGGAGCACCTTGGACACTGCTTGTTTACATGTTCGGTTTGAAAACAGATAAAAATACGATTGATCAAAAAAAATTATCACTTAAGGAAAATGATATTAAAGAAATCATCCCAAAGCTAATTTCATATTTATGTATTCATATAGAAGAACAACGTAATGCGGGATCCGATGTTGTCCAAATCTTTGACTCCTGGGCTGGATTAATACCAAATGATAAAATTAATGAATTATGTTATAAACCAAATAAAAAAATCGTTGACTTTTGTAAGGAAAAAAAAATTCCAGTTATATGCTTTCCAAAGGGAATTAAAGAAAACTACAAAACATTCACAGATATAGTGAGGCCTAATGGAATTAGTATAGATTATGATGTTAATCCAAACTGGGCAAAAGAGAATCTCAAAGACGTTTGTATTCAAGGAGGCCTAGATCCAAAAATTTTATTTGAAGAGGAAAATTATTTAATGTCAAAGGTTGAAAATTATTTAAGCACCTTTTCGGATAGACCTTATATATTTAACTTAGGTCATGGCTTATTACCCGAGACAAATCCTGATATATTGATTAAAATTATTGATAAGGTTAACAAGTTTAAATGAAAGAAGATCATCCAGATGTAAATTTTGGCAAGACAGGAGTTTTGCTAGTGAATCTTGGCACGCCAGACTCCACAAGCTGGTGGGATATCAGAAAATATCTAAAAGAATTTCTATCTGATACAAGAGTCATAGAGGTTAACCGGTTTGTCTGGAAGATAATACTCAATTTATTTATTTTAACTTTTAGACCCTCTAAAACAGCTAAAGCTTATAAAGAAATCTGGATGGAAAAAGAAAATATGTCCCCATTAAGATATTACACCATTATGCAAACAAAAAAATTAGTTGATATTTTTGAAAACAAAAACTTAATTATTGATTTTGCAATGAGATATGGCAGACCGAGTATTAAAGAAAAGATGAACAAACTGCATAGTGCTGGGTGTGAAAACATAATTGTCCTACCTTTGTATCCGCAGTATGCTGCAGCAACAACAGCTACTGTGTGTGATGAAGTTTTTAGGGTTTTGATGAATATGAGATGGCAACCAAGTTTACAGATAATTTCTCACTACGAGTCTGAGCCTCTATATATCGGCGCTTTAGTAAAAAGTATAAAAAAAAAATTATCCGAAATAGATTGGAAACCGGAGGTCATTGTCGCCTCGTATCATGGTATTCCAAAGAAATATTTCGACAAAGGTGACCCTTATCACTGTTATTGTAAAAAAACCACTAGGTTGATAAGAGAAGCTTATAATGAAATCCCCATAGTAGATACATTCCAATCTAGATTTGGACCCGAAGAATGGTTGAAACCTTATACAGATAAAACACTCGAGCTTCTTCCTTCCGAAGGAAAAAAAAACATTTTAGTAATATGTCCAGGTTTCGCCTCTGACTGCGTAGAAACTTTAGAGGAAATCAATATTCAAGGAAGAGAAAGTTTTATAAAAAATGGCGGTCAAAACTTTGATTTAATACCTTGTTTAAATGATAACGAGGATCATATTGCTTTATTAAAATTTTTAATAGAGAAGTATTACTTGCAAAAATGAACACTTATCTCCTATTTAAGTCATTACACCTTATCGCGACTATATCTTGGATGGCGGGTTTATTATATCTGCCGAGAATTTTTGTTTATCACTCTGAAAATAAAGATAACGAGGGTAAGGACGAAACTTTTAAAATTATGGAACGAAGATTATTTATTATAATAATGAATCCATCTATGGTTTTGTCATGGATATTTGGTGTTTTGCTGATCCATTCCTTGGGTAGCGAGAGTTTCTCTTTTTTTTGGCTTCAGTTGAAATTAATTTTGGTTATTATTTTGACTGTATATCATTTTTTTCTTTTTTATTGTCTTAAAAAATTTCAAGAAAATCTTAATGAGTTCTCACCCAAATTTTATAGATTCATCAATGAAATACCCACAATATTGCTTATTATCATAATATTTACAGTAGTTTTTAAACCTTTATAGCACTTGAAAAAATCCTAAAAACAATTATATTTTAAATACTTACCTTATTTAATTAATCAAAATGAACCTACAAGAACTTAAACAAAAAAACCCGGCCGACCTAATTTCTGAAGCTGAAAAACTAGGAATAGAAAACCCTAGTACCCTTAGAAAACAGGAAATTCTATTTGCTATTTTAAAAAAACTTGCAGAAAAGAATGAGCAAATAAGTGCTTCTGGAGTACTAGAAGTTTTACAAGATGGTTTTGGTTTTTTAAGAGCTATTGAGTCGAATTATTTACCGGGACCTGATGATATTTATGTAAGCCCTAGTCAGATAAGACGTTTCGGATTAAGAACAGGGGACTCTGTAGAAGGAGAAATCAGAGCACCAAAGGACGCTGAAAGATATTTTGCTCTGCTAAAAGTAAATAAAATTAATTTTGACGAGCCCGAAAAAATGAGGAACAAAATTGCGTTCGACAACCTTACTCCCCTTTATCCAAATAAAAGGATTAAACTTGAGATTGAGACAACTAAGATTGAAAAAAGACCCGACAATACAGCTAGATTAATTGATTTAGTTAGCCCAATTGGCAAAGGTCAAAGATCATTAATAGTCTCTCCACCAAGAGCAGGTAAGACAATGATTTTACAAAACATTGCACAATCTATAACAGCCAATCATCCCGAAATATATCTTATGGTCTTATTAATTGACGAGAGACCAGAGGAAGTTACAGATATGCAAAGATCAGTAAAAGGGGAAGTCGTATCTTCAACATTTGATGAACCAGCGTCAAGGCATGTTGCAGTAGCGGAAATGGTTATAGAAAAAGCGAAGCGACTTGTAGAACATAAAAAGGATGTTGTAATTCTCCTTGACTCTATAACTAGATTGGGCAGAGCGTACAACGCAGTCGTCCCAAGTTCAGGAAAGGTTTTAACAGGAGGAGTCGACGCGAATGCTTTACAAAGGCCAAAAAGATTCTTTGGTGCAGCTCGTAATGTTGAACAAGGTGGATCATTAACAATAATATCTACAGCACTAATTGATACAGGAAGCAGAATGGACGAAGTAATTTTTGAAGAATTTAAAGGCACTGGAAATTCTGAACTAATCCTTGATAGAAAAGTAGCAGATAAAAGAATTTACCCTGCGCTTGATATAACAAGATCTGGAACAAGAAGGGAAGAATTGTTATTCGCGAAGGATGACCTTTCAAAAATGAATGTTTTAAGAAGAATTATAAGTCCCATGGGAACTATGGACGGGATCGAATTTTTGATTTCAAAGATCAAAGATACAAAGAATAATTCAGATTTTTTCACCTCAATGAATAAAACGAATTAATATTGAATTTTATAAATTTTCTATTAATATAATTTTATGTTTGCAAAATTTAATGGAATTATATTTTTTATCATTTACTTACTTCATTTTGTTGGAGTGGGCGTTTATGCTTTCCAGACTATATTTGGGACAAAAAATTTTATGGAAAGATTTAATATAGATCCGAGTGGAGCTATAATGGTAAGGTTAGCCGGAGCATTCATGATGGCTGTATTTTTAATGTCAGTATATGTAGGCTTTGTAAGACCATCTGGATTAAACGGGACATGGGCTTTCTTAAATTTGGTCTTTATTAATAATCTTTGTATATTCTTGTGCAATTTCTACTCCATTAAAATTGATAAAACAGGTGTAACAGAAAAAACAGGAATCGAACCAATCGTATCACCATTAGTTCTCACAATAATGAGTGCAGTGTTGTGCTACGGGTTAGCAGATAAGATTTATATCTAATTTAATAAATCGCTTTTTGGATTATTCTTATTTTCATATTTATAAAATTTAAATATGTTCAACAAAGTTTGAGTTTTCTCTGATGCTGAAACAGTTTCTATTAATTTTTGTTTTTCTCCATTCGAGACAGGCGATATCATCGCAAGTGTATTTATTTGTTGATCAAGGTCCAGTTTTTGAAACTCTTTCCAATTAAGCATTAGACCATTCTTTTCAAAAAAATTCTTAGAGAGACTTATCAGTTTATCATAATTGTCTTTTGGAAGATTATAGTTTTTGCTTTGCTCAGACAAATCTTGATTGTATTTACCGTATTCTACCTCGAATTCTCTATACTTTTTATTGTTATTTATTTCTTTTTTTATTTCAAATCTTATAAGGCCAGATAAATTTATTAGTATTCTTCCATCTTCTGTTTTCTGAAAATCACTAATTTTACCCAAACATCCAACATTGTAAATTTTATTTTTTTCTTCTTTAGACTGAACCATGCCCATTAATTTATCATTTTTAAAACAGTCGTTTACTAATTCTATATATCTGTCTTCGAAGATATTTAATGGTAAATTGGTTTTAGGAAAAAAAATTACCCCACTAAGTGGAAATATAGGTATTAAACTAGGAAATTTATTTTTCATAGTTACATTAAACTATTAATTTAATTAAATTTCAATATAGACTATTTAAGTCTTGAATAAATAATTTGTGAACATATAATCACTAAATCAAAAGCGGGCATAGCTCAGTGGTAGAGCGTCTCGTTGCCAACGAGAAGGTCGAGGGTTCAAGTCCCTTTGCCCGCTCCATAATAGCGACGATATTTCCAGTTTCTTAAATTTAAATTTATGTGCTAAACTAACTCAATGTTAAAATCTTATATAATAGTCTTTTTATTTATTGCTAACTCATGTTTTGCTTCATCTATGAAGATGATTGGCGAAGAGGGAAAAAGTAAAGATGTAACCAGAGTTATTACAGTAAATATGTATGATAATTATTATGAGCCAAGAGAAATAAAAGTAAAAAAAGGTGAGACAGTAAAATTTTTGGTAAAAAACTTAGGCGAACTTGTCCATGAGTATAACATTGCGACAAAAGAAATGCATTTTAAACATCAACCAGAAATGGCAAAGATGGTGGAAAATGAAATAATTCTTGCTGACAAAATTGATAAAATAAAAATGAAAGAGATGGCAAAAAAAGATCATGCGATGGCACATAAGCATGCTAATAGCGTTCTTCTTGAGCCAAAACAATCGGGTGAAATAATTTGGAAATTTAGCACATCAGTTGAACTCGAAGTTGCCTGCAATATCCCTGGTCATTATGAGGCAGGTATGATAGCAAAAATAGTAAAAGATTAAACAAATGGAAGATCTGGCAAATAAAAAATGTATCCCTTGCGAAGGAGGTATACCAGCCTTTGATATAAAAGAGATTCACAAATATTTAAAAAAAATTGATGGCTGGGACGTTCTCAAGGACGAACATAATAACTATTTCATTAAAAAAAACTTTAAATTTAAGGATTTTGTTGGAAGTGAAAAATTTGTTAAAGAAGTTGGAAGAATAGCTGAAATAGAGAATCATCACCCAGATATTTCTTTTGGATGGGGTTACGCAAATATAAAGATTTCAACACACGCAATTAAAGGATTAGCTGAGAGTGATTTTGTTCTTGCAGCGAAAATAGATAAAATTTAGTCAGTGATTAAAGTGGCGAGTTCCTGTTAAAATCATTTTGATTTTTGCCTTATTAGCAACTCTTATTATTTCATCGTCTCTTATAGATCCACCAGGCTGAACTATAATTTTCACACCAGCTTTTATTAATTCTTTTACACCATCTTCAAAAGGGAAAAAAGCATCGGAGGCGGCAATGCAGTTTTTGATTCTATTTTTCTGAAACTTTTTGGCTTTTTGTATAGCTATTTTACAACTATCTAATCTACTTGGCTGTCCGGCACCAATACCTATTGTGGAGTTATTATTTGAAATAACTATTGCATTTGATTTAACAAACTTACATGCATTAAAAGCAAATTCAATTTCATTAAGCTCCTTCTTAGAAGGTTTTTTTTTGGTAACAAATTTTAAATTTTTTTTATTATAAATTATTTTATCATCGTCTTGAGAAATAATTGAACCATCTAAAATACTATGTTTAACGAAGAACTTTCTGGTATAGTTTGAAATATTAATAATTCTGATATTTTTCTTTTTCTTTAAAATGTTTAATGATAATTTATCAAAACCTTTAGCACATATAACTTCAACAAAATTCATTGATATTTCTTTGGCTATTTGTTTATTAATCCTAAAATTACAAGCAACAACCCCTCCAAAAGCACTAATAGGATCACAATCTCGGGCATTTTGAAAAGATCTTAAAGGTGATTTGTTTGATGATATTCCGCTTGGGTTGGCATGTTTTATGATGACTGTTGAATTCTTTTTTAATGAAGATAATATTTTTAGCGCACTAAAAATATCATTATAATTATTATAACTGAGTTTCTTGCCACTAAGTTTTTCTATATTTAATGATTTATCATTAAAACCACTTACATATATTGAACTGTTTTGATGAGGATTTTCGCCGTATCTTAAATCTTCCAACTTTCTTCCAAAAATAGTCAATCTTTCGGGAAAATTAATTTTTAACTTTTTATTAAACCAGGTTGCTATCATCGAGTCATAATATGCAGTCAATCCAAAAGCCTTCGAAGACATATATTCTCTGAATTTTAGAGAGGAACCTCCTTTGTATTTTTCAAGCTCATAGCCTAGTTCTCTATAATCTTTTTTATTAGTTATAATAAGAACATTTTTAAAATTTTTCGCCGCCGCTCTCACCATTGTTGGCCCACCAATATCTATATTTTCTATAATTTTATTATCACTTTTGGTTTTTGTTACGATCTTTTGAAATGGATAAAAATTTACTATTATTAAGTCAATAGAGGGAAATTTTTTTCCTTTCATTTGTTTTATATGACTTGTATTTTTTCTGTCATGCAAAATACCTGCGTGTATTTTTGGGTGTAAAGTTTTTACTCTTCCATCTAACATTTCTTTAAATCCAGTAAATTTCGATATTTCAGTGCAATCAAAACCCAGTTTTTTTATCTCTTTATAAGTTCCTCCAGAGCTTATAATTTTAATATTAAATTTTTTTAGTTTCATTAATATATTTTTAAGATTTTCTTTGTCTGAAACTGAAATTAAAGCGGTTTTAATTTTTTGTAGCATTTAAATATTGTCTCTTATTTCCCATTTAATAATCTTTTCATCTTTTTCTAATTCTCCATATATTCTTATACAAAGATTGTTTATTATTTTATTTCCACCAAGAAATATACTTTTTTCTAAAGATAAATCACTTTCTTTAGCTAAAAATATTAAAGATTTATTCTTATTAGCCTTAATTAATATGCTGTCACCTGAGATTGTTTTTACAGCATCAAGGCCGGGTCTCAAATGAAAGTAAATTGAATACTTAATCTTTTTTTCATATTTTTTTCTTAAAATATAATCTTGTCCATTAAATCCTATTCTATTTTTATCAAATATTAATTCCCTTTTGTGTAAAAAACCAAATTTATCAATATAAGCATCATGATGAGCTTTTATAGTTTCCTCATTTTTATCAGAAATTTTTTTAGGCTCCGAGATTTTAAAACTTTCTTTGCATGAACTCCCAAAGGCTTTAATTAAGAATTTACTTCTCTCAAATTTAACTACAGAGGTATCATTTATACACAGAGTAGATTGAGCTGATGTCAACTTACTTAAAATCTTAGCTTTATGGGAAATGCCAGAACCGAAACCGCAATTAGTAATTATTTTTTCATTATCAAAAAAATACTCAAATGACAAAGGTCCTGATTGGTAGTCCTTAGAATATTTTTTTTCAGGGGGATTCCCCATATCAATAAAAAGCTTTTGATTTTTACATTTTATTTGGTGGATACCACCTACTGAAACTTTAATATTTTTTATCTTAATATTCAGATGATTTATATAATCATAAAATTTATCTAAACTAGTTTCAGCAGCACCATTAAAAAGAGCTAAACCATTTTCTGGAGTGGTAAAATATTTAACACACTCTAAACCTTTTTTTATTATTAATTCTAAATTCTCAGGAACATATCTTTGAGAGTCTTTTATACATTCTTTAGTTATAATAAAATATTTAAGAAATTTTATTAGTTCATTAGGACTTCTACTTAGAGGAAAACCGTTATTATCAAAATAATTAGGAATTATTTTTCCTAATTCTTTTATTCCAAAATCAAAATTATTACTGTATTCTTTAAACACTAGTCCTGTTAATATTATCGAAGTCAATATTTCAACTTGAATGACCTTATCATTTTCATAATAAAAACTTTTTTTTAGATGATTTGATTGCATAATAATTGATTGAAGAAAATTTCTTTTGAACTCATAATTTGTACTATTTAGGATTATATCTGAGTTTAATACCCAACTTATAATTCTAAGACTTGCTGTAGAATTATCCCATACGTTTCGATTAAAGGAAAAATTATTTTTAATCCATAAAGTTATAATTTTCCTAATTAAAGAAGCATCTTCTTTCCTGTCAATAAGACTCAACCACAAAAAATTATTTAGAGAATTATGTTGGTTTTTCCTTTTATCTTTAGTCCAAAAATCTTGGAAATCTGTTCTAGTAACTTTTAATGAAAAATTTTTGCTGTTTGTTAAAGACGATAGCAAAAATGGGTTTGGAAAGAAAAAAAAATTTTCAGGTATTTTAGTTTTTAAAGAATTATTGTAAAAATTTGTTTTAAAAAAAAATTCTCTTATTAATTTATGAAAATTTAATTTAAATGCTAAAAAGTATAAGTATACACTTTTTAATTTCAACATTGTCTAATTTGATTTAAGTAATCCTATATTTTTCTTTAAATCACCTTTATTCTCTCTGAATATTGTTGACCCTGAGACAAGAACATTTGCTCCTGCCTCAATAACTGATTTGCTATTCTCAAAGTTTATTCCACCATCTATTTCAATATCAATTTTTAATTTCTTTTCATCTGCTAGTCTTTTTATATTTTTTAATTTTTCAATTACCTCAGGCATAAATTTTTGCCCTCCAAATCCTGGTTCTACGCTCATAATAAGAACAAGATCAATGTCATCTAAATAATTCTCAATAAGTTTGATTTCTGATTTAGGTTTGAGAGATATCCCAACTTTCTTTCCATATTTTTTAATAAGATTTATTGTTTCTTTAATATTATCTGTGGCTTCAGGATGAAAGGTAATTATATCTGCGCCTGCTTCTGCAAATTGTCTAATATAATTGTTAACCGGAGAAATCATTAAATGCACATCAAAAATTTTTTTAGAAAAGGGCCTTAATTTTTTTACTACCTCTGGGCCGATGGTAATATTGGGGACAAAATGACCGTCCATTACATCAACATGTATATAGTCAGCTCCAGCTTTATCCAAAGCAACTATTTCTTCTCCCAATTTAGCAAAATTTGCAGAAAGAATCGATGGAGATATTTTTATAATAGATGACATAATTCATTTATATTTTAATTAAATTTCTTGTCAAAAAAATTATTTATCTGGGCTAAAAAGTCTGTAAAGTTCTTGTGCAAAATCACTATCAATCGGAAAAGAAAGCATCCCCATTGTGCCATAACCAAGCAACCAGGGCATAAAATAAAATCTTATTATATAGAAGTAAAAAGCTACATAAAGAGGAACAATTGGTCTGGCTAAAAATTCAGGAGTTATTTTTTCAAAAATTTTAAGAATTGGATTAGTTAATTTCACAAACGCTCTCATAAAAAAAAATTTTGAATCTTCTCTTTGAAAAATATTCATTGCGGCGCGACCAACAAGTGTCCACATTATTAATCCCAAAGCGTAATCCAATATATAAACCCAAATAGGCATGTAGGAAGTACATTATCATTAAAAAGACAAAAAAAAAGGGGCGAATAAATCGCCCCTTCAAATAATTAAGTTAATTACAGTTTAGTGCTGTCTGCCAAGAATTGTTTTTCCGCTAGGAACCCTAACTTCATCAACCATTCTTTGTGTTGCAGCATCAGGAGCTTTGGTCATTAAACTTACAACAAC
>MDSW01180489.1_pt1 | contig 26364 bp, 34 predicted proteins | sample 811171 | NCBI WGS metagenome assembly MDSW01 (sample SAMN05326641, study PRJNA326480) | marine metagenome | isolation source: seawater | place: Atlantic Ocean: North West | collected 2012 | reverse complement strand
TTTTACTTGCACCTGGCTCAAAAATTGCTAATTTAGCGCGCGCAAAGAGTTTAAAAAATTAATTACAAGGATTAAGAAATGTCAGATTTAAATAAAATCATTGAAGATTTATCAAAACTTACAGTTGTAGAGGCAGCTGAACTTTCAAAACAATTAGAGGAAAAGTGGGGCGTAACAGCAGCTGCACCAGTAGCAGCAGCAGCAGCACCAGGAGCGGCTCCAGCCGGAGAAGAAAAATCAGAATTCTCTTTATTTCTTGCTGCGGCAGGAGACAAAAAAATTAATGTTATTAAAGAGGTTAGGGCAATTACTGGACTAGGTTTAAAAGAAGCAAAAGATTTAGTGGAGGGTGCACCAAAAGAGATTAAAGCAGGTGTTCCCAAAAAAGATGCAGAAGAGTTTAAGAAAAAGCTAGAAGCTGCAGGCGCTAAAGTAGAATTAAAGTAAATTAAATTTTAAGACAAATTATTGCGAAATTTTTTTCGTAATAGACTAATTGATGGAATTATCTTTTACTCAAAAAAAAAGTATTAGAAAAAGTTTTGGTAAACTTGTTGAAGGTTTATCTATACCAAACTTAATTGAAGTACAAAAAAATTCTTACCAAGAATTTCTTTCATCTAAAGCTTTGAATGAACAAATGGATATTCTATCAAAGGGGATTGATAGGGTTTTTAAAAGCATATTTCCGATCGATGATAGTTCCGATAAATCAACTTTAGAATACATATCTTATAAATTAGAAAAACCTAAGTTTGATGTATTAGAATGCAAACAAAGAAGTTTAACATATTCAGCTTCTTTGAAGGCCAATCTTAGATTAGTTGTTTACGACATTGACACTGAAAATAACACTAAGCAAATTTTATCGGCTAAAGAACAAGAAGTTTTTATTGGTGAGTTACCATTAATGACTCCAAGTGGAACTTTTGTTGTAAACGGCGTTGAAAGAGTGGTTGTTAATCAAATGCACAGAAGTCCAGGTGTATTTTTTGATCACGATAAAGGAAAGACTCATTCAAGTGGAAAATTATTATTTAATTGCAGAATTATTCCCGGAAGAGGATCTTGGCTAGATTTTGAATTCGATCCAAAAGATATTTTGTATTTTAGAATAGATAGAAAAAAAAAATTACCTATTACTTCAATTCTTTATGCGCTAGGTTTAAGTAAAGAAAAAATAATAAAAACTTTTTACTCAACAAAAAAATATACCCTAGATACCGCTTCCAAAAAATGGATTACAAATTTTAACTCAAACGAATTTAAAAGACCTATTAAACTTGGGTTTGATCTAGTTGATATAAAGAACAAAAAGATTTTGTCGAAGGGAGAAAAGCTTAATATCGTAATAGCGCGAAGACTTGAAGAAAAAGGTTTAAAAGAGATTTTGGTTTCAAACGAGGAGCTTCAAGGAAAATATGTTGCAGAAGATTTATTAGATAAAAGCAACAATGCTTTAATCGCAGCGGGTCACGATTTAAATGATGAAGTGATTGACAAAATAATTACAAATGAAATTAAGTCATTGGAACTGGTAAATATTGACCCTATAAATAAAGGCCCATATCTTTTAGAAACTTTAAAAATAGATAAAAACTCAAATAAATCTGATGCCCTTAATGATATATATAAAGTGTTAAGACCCGGAGAAGCTCCAACAATTGAAATTGCAGAGGAAATTTTTAAAAACCTTTACTTTAACAAAGATAGATATGACCTATCTGAAGTTGGAAGAGTAAAATTAAATTCTAAGTTAGACCTTAATCGCGATCTCAAAGACAACACTCTAAATTCAACTGACATAATAGCAATCATAAAATTTATGTTAGACCTTAGAGATGGCAAAGGAGATGTTGACGATATAGATCATTTGGGCAATAGACGAGTAAGATCAGTAGGAGAATTAGTTGAAAATCAATTTAGAATTGGTCTTTTAAGAATGGAGAGAACTGTTAAAGAAAAAATGTCAACCTTTTTAGAAATAGAGTCTGCCATGCCTCAAGATCTAATAAATGCAAAACCAATTACAACTTCATTGAAAGATTTTTTTGCTACCTCTCAACTCTCTCAGTTTATGGACCAGACTAATCCTTTATCAGAGATTACTCACAAAAGGCGTGTTTCTGCACTGGGGCCTGGAGGTTTGACCAGAGAAAGAGCTGGGTTTGAAGTAAGAGATGTTCATCCAACGCATTATGGAAGAATTTGTCCAATAGAAACACCAGAGGGTCCAAATATAGGTTTAATAAACAGTTTGGCTACTTACTGTAGGGTCAATAAATTTGGTTATATAGAAAGTCCTTACAAAAAAGTATCTAAAGGAAAAGTTACAAATGAGATAAAGTATCTTTCTGCAATAGAGGAAGAAAAATATACAATTGCTCAAGCAAACTCTACAATAAAAAATGACGGCTCTTTCGCTGAGGAATTAGTTGCTTGTAGAAAAAATTTAAATTTTCAATTGTCAAATAAAGAAAATATTGACTTTATAGATGTATCACCAAAACAATTGGTTTCTGTCGCTGCCGCCTTGATACCTTTTTTAGAAAATGATGATGCAAATAGGGCTTTGATGGGATCAAATATGATGAGACAAGCAGTTCCACTTTTAAAACCTGAAGCACCACTTGTGGGTACAGGAATTGAGTCTGATGTAGCACTTGACTCAGGAGTTACCATTGTAGCTAAAAGAAGTGGAGTAGTTGATAAAATTGATGGAAAAAGAATAGTTGTTAAAGCAACAGAAGTAAAAGATTTATCCCAGTCGGCAGTTGATATTTATAATTTATCAAAATTTAAAAGATCAAATCAAAACACATGTATTAATCAAAAACCTTTAGTTAAAGTGGGCGATCAAATTAAAAAAGGAGACATTATCGCAGATGGACCAGCTACAAAATTAGGAGAATTAGCTTTAGGAAAAAACGTAACAGTCGCTTTTATGCCTTGGCAGGGTTATAATTTTGAAGACTCAATATTGATTTCTGAACGATGCGTAACGGATGATGTTTTTACATCTATTCACATCGAAGAATATGAGTCAATGGCAAGAGACACAAAATTAGGAGCAGAAGAAATCACAAGAGACATACCTAATGTAAGTGAAGAGAGTTTGAGAAATTTAGATGAATCAGGAATTGTTTACGTTGGTGCTGAAGTAAAACCAGGCGATATACTAGTTGGAAAAGTAACTCCTAAAAGTGAAACATCATCAAGCCCCGAAGAGAAACTTTTAAGATCAATTTTTGGTGAAAAAGCAACGGATGTAAGAGACTCATCTTTAAAATTACCATCAGGCAGTGCTGGAGTTGTCATTGATGTTAGGGTTTTCAACAGACATGGAATAGAAAAAGATGAGAGATCAATAGCTATTGAAAGATCAGAGATTGAATTAGTGCAAGAAGATAAAAAAGTAGAGGAAGAAATATTAAATAGAAATATTAAGTCAAGAGCTACTGATTTATTAAAAAATCAATCGATAAGCAAAAATTTCAAAGAGTTAAAAGCTGGATTGACATTAAATTCTAATGACCTTGATAAATTAAGTTTAAAAGATTTGTGGAAAATTTCTTTTAAAGAAGAAAAAATAAATGAAAACATTTTAAAATTAAAAAATCAATATGATAACGCACTAGAGGATATAAACTTGAGATTTGATGACAAAGTAAACAAAATTCAGCAAGGCGACGATTTGCTTCCAACGGTAATGAAGGTTGTAAAAGTCTTTGTTGCTGTAAAAAGAAGATTAATGCCTGGAGATAAAATGGCTGGAAGACACGGAAATAAAGGTGTTGTCAGTAAAATTGTACCTGTGGAAGATATGCCTTATATGGAAAACGGAAAACCAGTCGATATCGTTTTAAACCCACTTGGGGTGCCAAGTCGTATGAATGTAGGACAAATTTTAGAAACTCATTTAGGTTGGTCCTGTTCAGAATTGGGGGATCAGATTAAATCTTATTTAAAAAATTTCGAAAATGAATTTGATAAATTGAAATCAAAATTAAAAGAAATTTATGGATCTGAATATTACACAAACGTATTAACAAAATTATCGAAAAAAGAAATCTTTGAATTAGTTCAAAATATCTCAAATGGAATACCTATTGGAACTCCGGTCTTCGATGGCGCATCAACAAAAGATATAACAAAAATGTTAGACCTAGCAAAACTACCTTCAAGCGGGCAAACTCATCTTTGGGATGGTAGAACAGGTGAAAGATTTGATAGACCAGTGACTGTAGGAACTATATATATGTTAAAGCTAAATCATCTAGTTGAAGACAAAATACATGCTAGATCAACTGGACCTTACAGTTTAGTAACTCAACAACCTTTAGGAGGAAAAGCTCAACTTGGAGGTCAAAGATTCGGTGAAATGGAAGTCTGGGCTCTCGAAGCTTATGGAGCATCTTACTCATTGCAGGAAATATTAACTGTAAAATCAGATGATGTTGCAGGAAGAACAAAAGTTTATGAAACTATAGTCAAAGGAAACAACAACTTTGAGTCTGGTGTTCCAGAGTCTTTTAATGTTTTAATAAAAGAAATAAGAGCTTTAGGGTTAAATATTGAACTAAATTAATATGGAAAAAAATATTAGTAAAAATTTTGAAAATCAAAACTTAGCGTCTGAGAATAATTTTGGAAGCATTAAAATTACTCTTGCAAGCCCAGATAAAATTAAATCTTGGTCATTTGGAGAAATCAAAAAACCTGAGACTATAAACTATAGAACATTTAGGCCAGAAAAAGATGGTTTATTTTGTTCTAGAATCTTTGGTCCTGTGAAAGATTATGAATGTCTTTGTGGAAAATATAAAAGAATGAAATTCAGAGGTATTATTTGTGAAAAATGTGGAGTTGAAGTTACTAAATCTAATGTAAGAAGAGAAAGAATGGGACACATAGACTTAGCTTGTCCCGTGGCACACATTTGGTTTTTAAAGTCTCTGCCTAGTAGGATTTCTTTAGCTATTGATATGAAATTAAAAGAAGTTGAAAAAGTTTTATATTTTGAAAGTTTTATTGTAATAGAGCCAGGTTTAACTAATTTAAAAAAAGGTCAACTGCTAAATGAAGAGGAACTAATTAAAGCTCAAGATGAATTTGGAGAAGATGCTTTTTCAGCGGGGATAGGCGCTGAAGCAGTACGTGAAATATTAATTAATTTAGACTTACAGAAAGAGCAAAAAAAATTAAGAGAAGCCTTAAAAGAGGTAAAATCTAAAGTTACGGAAGAACGAACTATTAAAAGATTAAAATTGATAGAGTCCTTCATCAATTCAGGAAATAAACCAGAATGGATGATATTAACAACTGTACCTGTTATTCCACCAGAACTTAGACCTTTGGTTCCACTTGATGGAGGTAGGTTTGCGACTTCTGATTTAAATGATTTATATAGGAGAGTTATTAATAGAAACAATAGATTAAAAAGGCTGTTAGATTTAAAAGCACCTGACATAATTGTAAGAAATGAGAAAAGAATGTTACAGGAGTCAGTTGATGCTCTTTTTGACAACGGTAGAAGAGGTAGAGTTATTACTGGAACAGGGAAACGACCATTAAAATCATTAGCAGAAATGCTTAAAGGAAAACAAGGACGTTTTAGACAAAACTTACTTGGAAAAAGAGTTGATTATTCTGGAAGATCTGTAATTGTTGTGGGCCCAGAGTTAAAATTACATCAATGTGGATTGCCAAAAAAAATGGCTTTAGAACTATTCAAACCATTCCTTTATGCAAGATTAGACAAGCTTGGTTTAGCAACAACAATTAAACAAGCAAAAAGATTAGTAGAAAAAGAAAAAAGTGAAGTATGGGATGCACTAGAATATATTATAAGAGAGCATCCAGTTCTTTTAAACAGAGCACCAACTCTCCACAGATTGGGAGTTCAAGCATTCGAAGCAAAATTGATAGAAGGAAATGCTATAGAACTACACCCTCTAGTATGCGCAGCCTTTAATGCCGATTTTGATGGAGACCAAATGGCGGTACACATACCTCTTAGTTTAGAAGCTCAATTGGAAGCAAGAGTTTTAATGATGTCAACAAATAATATTTTAAGCCCTTCTAACGGCAAACCAATAATCGTCCCAAGTCAAGATATAGTATTAGGTATATATTACTTATCCCAATCTTCAAAAACAGATAAGCCCAAAGGTGTATTTTCTAATATAGATGAAATTGAACAGGCTTTAGAAAATAAGTCAATAAGTTTACATTCAAAAATAATTTCAATTTTCGAAACAGTTGATAGAAATAATAAAAAAATTAAACAAAAATATACTAGTACAGCTGGTAGATTTTTGTTAGCAAATTTATTACCGAAAAACCACAATATTAAGTTCACTCTTATAGACAAACTATTAACTAAAAAGAATGTTTCAGAGGTGATTGATACAATTTTTAGATATTGCGGTCAAAAAGAAACAGTGATTTTTTGTGATAGAATTAAAACATTAGGTTTTAAACACGCATTTAAAGCAGGGATTTCTTTTGGAAAAGATGATTTAATTATTCCAAAAACAAAAGAAAACTTAATCAATGAAACAAAGAAAAAAATCGAAGAATATGAAAAACAATACGCAGATGGACTGATAACTAGAGGGGAAAAATATAATAAAGTTGTAGATATTTGGTCTAAATGTACTGATACAGTTGCTAATGAAATGATGAAAGAAATTTCATCTGCTGAAAAAATTTATGAAAATGATAGAATTGAGACGAATTCGGTTTATATGATGGCTGACTCTGGTGCTAGAGGATCACAAGCTCAAATGAAGCAATTAGCAGGAATGAGAGGATTAATAGCAAAACCATCCGGTGAAATAATAGAAACGCCAATAATTTCTAATTTTAAAGAGGGATTATCAGTTTTAGAATATTTCAATTCAACGCACGGAGCTAGGAAGGGTTTAGCGGATACCGCATTGAAAACAGCTAATTCAGGATATTTGACAAGAAGATTATGTGACGTTGCTCAAGATATTCAAATTACTTCAAAGGAATGCGATATTAAAAAGCGTTCATCAATAAATATTTCAGAAATTATTGAAGGAGGAAATATATTAGTAAGTTTATCAGAAAGAGTTCTAGGTAGAGTAATTGCAGAAAATATTAAACACCCAATTAGTGGAGAGACATTGATTAATAAAGGAAAATTAATTGATGAATTTGATTGTGAAAAAATTGATGCAGCCGGAGTAAAATCAGTCCAAGTATATTCAGTAATAACTTGCGCATCTAAAAAAGGAGTTTGTGCTACTTGTTACGGAAGAGATTTATCCAGAGGTAAACTTGTAAGTATTGGTGAGGCTATTGGTATGATTGCAGCACAATCCATTGGAGAGCCAGGCACTCAATTGACAATGAGAACATTTCACGTAGGCGGTACTGCACAAATTAAAGAGGAGTCACAAATTGTTTCTCAAACAAAGGGAAAGCTTAAAATAATTAATAAAAATTTAATTGAAGACTCTAAAAAAAATATCATTGTAATGGGTAGAAATACTCAATTGAGTATTGAAGATGAAAATAAAAGACAACTAGCGATATACAAAGTTAATTATGGTTCAAAATTATTTTTCAAAGATGGAGATATGATTGAAAAAGGAAAAAAAATAGCCGAATGGGATCCTTATACATTGCCGGTAATTGCAGAAACATCAGGAATTGTAAATTATATGGACTTAGTGGAAGGAACATCTATAACTGAAACTTTAGATGATGCTACAGGAATTTCTTCCAAATCCGTTACAGACTGGAAATCATTGAGTAAAAATTCTGAATTAAAACCAAGACTGACTTTAAGAAATGACAAGGGAGAAATTATAAAAAAAGCTGATGGTAATGAGGCGAGATATTATCTTGTTCCAGATACAATTTTATCTGTAAAAGATGGACAAAAAGTTTCTGCAGGAGATGTGTTAGCGAGACTACCTAAAGAAACCTCAAAAACAAAAGATATTACAGGTGGATTACCAAGAGTTGCAGAATTATTTGAAGCGAGAAGACCAAAGGATAGTGCAATTATTGCTGAAAATGATGGAGTAATTCAATTTGGAAAAGAGGTGAGAGGTAAACAAAAAATTTCAATAGTTTCATCAAATGGTGAAACATCTAATTATCTTATTCCGAAGGGCAAACATGTTAACTTTAATCAGGGGGAAAAAATTAAAAAAGGGGAATACCTTCTAGATGGAAGTCCAGCACCACATGATATACTAAGAATTCTTGGAGTAGAAAAACTTACTGAGTATTTTGTTAGCGAAGTACAAGAAGTGTATAGACTTCAAGGTGTAGTTATAAACGATAAACATATTGAGACAATTGTACGTCAAATGTTAAAAAAGGTAGAGGTTAAAGATCCTGGAGACTCAGAACTATTACTTGGAGAAGTAATTGATTTAAATGACATTAAAACTTTAAATGAGAATCTAGCAGAAGGTAAAAAAAGACCTGTTTCTTTTGAAAGAGTTTTACTTGGTATCACAAAAGCATCACTTCAAACTAATTCTTTTATATCCGCTGCATCGTTTCAAGAGACAACAAGAGTATTAACCGATGCATCAATAAAAGGCAAAGTAGATAATTTAGAAGGATTGAAGGAAAACGTTATTGTTGGTAGACTTGTACCTGCTGGAACAGGTTTAACTAAAATGGGATGGGACAAAGAGGCCAAAAAAGAGGATCAATTAAGACTTGAAGAGCTCAAAAAACAAGAACAAGAGGCTCCTACAACAGCGGATTAAGCAACAAATTTAGCTTTTAAAACATCAAAATACATTGACTTTTACCGGTTCGATGCTAGTTTAGCGAAATTTTGAAAGTTAGAAGTAAGGTGCAATTAAACCTTAAACACTAACAAAAAAATATCAAGGGTCTTTACCTACTTCATTTTCAAAATATATATTATGCCGACTATAAACCAGTTGATTAAAAAACCTAGGGTGAAACCTCTTGTTAGAAACAAAGTTCCCGCTCTACAAAAACAACCTTTAAAGAGAGGTGTTTGTGTAAAAGTATATACAACAACTCCTAAAAAACCTAATTCAGCGCTTAGAAAAGTAGCAAGAGTTAGACTTTCAAATGGATTTGAGGTTACAGCTTATATTCCCGGAGAAGGACATAATTTACAAGAACACTCCGTGGTAATGATTAGAGGGGGTCGAGTAAAAGACTTGCCTGGTGTGAGATATCATATCTTGAGAGGTAATTTAGATACACAAGGTGTAGCTAATAGAAAAAAAAGAAGATCACTATACGGAACGAAGAAACCAAAATAAAATGTCTAGAAAAAGAAAAGCTCCTGTAAGAAAAATATATCCTGATCCAAAATACAGGTCAGTTGTTATATCTAAGTTTATTAATTCTATAATGTATGATGGGAAAAGATCTACAGCAGAAAAAATTTTATATGATGCTTTAGAAAAAATTAAAGAAAAGAGCAAAAATGATCCAATAAAAGTTTTTAACAATGCAATTAACAACGTAAAACCTAATTTAGAAGTAAGATCACGGAGAGTTGGTGGGGCTACTTATCAAGTTCCAGTGGAAGTTAAATCAAATAGAGGTCAAGCATTAGCATTAAGATGGATAATCGATGCAACAAGAAAAAGAAAAAATAAAACTATGTCGGAAAAACTTTATTTTGAAATATTGGATGCTTCACAAAATAAAGGATCAGCAATAAAAAAAAGAGAAGACACTCATAAAATGGCAGAGTCAAATAAGGCATTTGCTCACTTTAGATGGTAATTTATGGCAAAAAAATATTCATTAAACAAATATAGAAACATTGGTATCATGGCCCATATTGACGCTGGGAAAACAACTACTACTGAAAGAATATTGTACTATACTGGTAAAAGCCATAAAATTGGTGAAGTTCATGATGGTGCTGCAACGATGGACTGGATGGAACAAGAACAAGAAAGAGGTATAACAATAACCTCCGCGGCAACAACTTGTTTTTGGAGAGACCATAGAATTAACATTATAGATACACCAGGACACGTTGATTTTACAATTGAAGTAGAAAGATCTTTAAAAGTTCTAGATGGTGCGGTAGCAGTTTTTGATGGAGTAGCGGGAGTTGAGCCTCAATCAGAAACAGTATGGAGGCAAGCGGACAAATATAAGGTTCCAAGAATATGTTTTGTAAATAAATTAGATAGAACCGGAGCAGACTTTTTTAGATGTGTAGATATGATTAAAGATAGACTTGGCGCAAAACCTTTAGTTTTACAAATTCCTGTGGGATCTGAAGCAGATTTAAAAGGAATAGTCGATTTAGTAAAAATGAAAGCAGTAATCTGGCAAAATGAGGATTTAGGAGCAAAATTTGATTTGCTAGAAATTCCTGCAGAACTAAAAGATAAAGCCTCTCAGTATAGAAAAGAATTAGTTGAAACCGCTGTAGAAGAAGATGAGAAATTAATGGAAGATTATTTAAATGGCAAGGAACCTTCAGAAGCTGATCTTATAAAATGTATAAGGAAAGGAACTTTAGGATTTAGTTTTGTTCCTATAACTACTGGTTCAGCTTTCAAAAACAAAGGGGTTCAACCATTATTGGATGCTGTAATAGATTATTTACCAAGTCCGGAAGATTTAAAATCTATTGAAGGTACAAAATTAGGATCAGAGGAGAAAGTTCAGATGAAATTTGCTGATAATGAGCCTTTTTCAGGTTTAGCATTTAAAGTCGCAAATGATCCATTTGTTGGATCATTAACTTTTGTTAGGATTTATTCTGGAACATTAAAATCTGGAACTTCTGTATACAACTCATCAAAAGAAAAATCAGAAAGAGTTGGAAGAATGCTTTTAATGCATGCAAATAGCAGAGAGGACATTAAAGAGGCAAACGCAGGAGATATTGTTGCATTAGCTGGACTAAAATACACTATTACTGGTCACACTCTATGTGATGAAGACAAACCTGTTTTACTCGAACCAATGGAATTTCCTGATCCAGTTATTGAAATTGCTGTTGAACCTAAAACTAAAGGTGACCAAGAAAAAATGGGGGAAGCTTTAGGGAGACTAGCGAAAGAAGACCCTTCTTTTAGAGTAACATCAGATGAAGAATCCGGTCAAACAATAATAAAAGGTATGGGAGAACTTCATCTAGACATTATTGTAGATAGGATGAAAAGAGAATTCAAAGTTGAAGCAAATATCGGAGCTCCTCAAGTTGCCTATAGAGAAACAATTCTTGGCACATCAGAAGTTACATATATTCATAAAAAACAAAGTGGGGGTGCTGGGCAGTTCGCTAAAGTTACTTTATTAGTTGAACCCTTGGAACCCGGAAAAGGTAGGGAAGTAGAAAATAAAATTAAAGGTGGTGCTATACCAAAAGAATTTATTCCAGGCGTGGAAAAGGGTGTAGAGAGTGTTGCTGACAGTGGAATATTAGCGGGATTTCCTTTAATTGATTATAAAGTTACTATTCTTGACGGTTTGCATCACGATGTTGACTCTAGTGTTCTAGCTTTTGAAATTGCAAGCAGAATGTGTTTTAGAGACGCTTGTACAAAAGCGCAATTAAAATTATTAGAGCCAATTATGAAGGTTGAGGTTGTTACACCAGAGGATTTTATGGGCGATGTAATTGGAGATTTAAACAGTAGAAGAGGTCAAGTTGGATCTACAGAGCCCAGAGGTAATGCAACCGCTATCCAAGCTACTGTTCCTTTAGCAAATATGTTTGGATATATTAATAATCTTAGATCCTCAACCCAAGGAAGAGCACAATATACGATGCAATTTAGTCACTATGATAAAGTTCCACAAAATGTTCAGGATGAGGTAACAAAGAAATTAGCATAACATGGAAAATCAAAATATCAGAATACATCTCAAAGCTTACGACAATAAAATATTAGATTTGTCGACTGAGGAAATAGTAAATACTGCAAAAAGAACTGGAGCGCAGGTTAAAGGACCTATACCCTTACCAACCCGTATTGAAAGATTTACAGTATTAAGGTCTCCTCACATTGACAAAAAAAGCAGAGAACAATTTGAGTCAAGAACTCACAAAAGATTAATAGATATAATTGAACCAACCCCTCAAACAGTAGAAGCTTTAATGAAATTAGATCTAGCATCAGGGGTAGATATTGAGATTAAAATATAATTATGACTATAGGATTAATTGGAACTAAATTGGGAATGACTAGAGAGTTTATACAATCTGGTCAATCGGTACCTGTAACTGTAATCAAAATCGAAAAAGGCAGGGTAATTGATATTATAGAAAAAGAAAAGCGAGGATATTCTGCGATTAAAATAGGGTACTTTAAAATAAAAAATTCAAAACTAACAAAACAAATGAAAGGATATTTTACAAAAAAAAATACCGAACCTAAGAAAATATTAAAAGAATACAGAGTCAAAGATATTTCAACTTTTAAGACTGGTAATGAATTAGGTTTAGAAATACTTAAAGATAAAAAATTTGTTGATGTGAAGTCTAAAACAATAGGAAAAGGTTTTGCTGGAGTAATGAAAAGATGGAATTTTGGAGGTCTAAGAGCTTCTCATGGTGTTTCTGTTTCTCATAGATCTCATGGATCGACCGGTCAAAGACAAGATCCGGGCAAGGTATTTAAGGGAAAAAAAATGGCAGGTCACATGGGTGATAAATTCAGAACTATGTTGAATCTAGAAATAGTAAAATCTGATACAGAAAATAGTTTGTTGTATGTAAAAGGATCTATACCCGGAAGTAAAAATTCAACAATATTTGTGAGAGAGTCAGTTAAGAATATTAGAAGAAAAACAACTTTAGAAAAATATAATGATAAAATGAAAAAAACAGAGGCAGCAAAAGGAAAAAAGAAATAAAATGAAATTAAAATTATTAAATATTGATAGCTCAAAAACCGATACTATAGAAGTTTCTGATAAATTAATTAATCAAAAAGTAAATCATAAATTGATTAAATATGTGGTAGATTGGCAATTAAATCATTCAAAACCTAGAACAGCTAAAACAAAACAAAAAAATGAAATCAAAGGTTCTACAAAAAAAATTGTACCACAAAAAGGAAGTGGCGGAGCCAGACATGCTAGTAGGAAAGCACCAATTTTTGTCGGAGGTGGTGTAGCACACGGACCCAAAGGTAATGTTTATAGGGTGAAAAAGATCAACAAAAAAGTCAGAAAAATTGCGTTAGCTCAAACACTATCAAAGAAAAATTTAGATAAAAATCTTTTTATATTATCTGATATAACGAAGGAAATTAAAAAAACAAAACAATTTTATAACTTTTTAGAAAAAAACAAATTATCAAATGTCGTAATTATATCTGACACTAATTCTCTTAAAAATATAAATAAATCTGCTAGAAATATAAAAAATTTAAAATTACTCAATGATGCAGGTGCAAATATTTACGATATGCTTAAATTCAAAAACGTGCTTTTCACTCAAAGCTCAATAAAAAATATTGAAAAAAGGATACTTAATGAAAAAAATTAATTTCTTAGACTCAATTATAAGACCAATTATTACTGAAAAGGCTACTATCCTATCAGAGCAGAATAAAACTGTTTTTAAGGTTCATAAGTCGGCAGATAAAAAAATTATTAAAAAAAATATTGAGAAAATATTTAAAGTGAATGTAACAAAAATTAATATAATAAATCTAAAATCAAAAAAGAAAATGAAGCAAGGAAGATTAGCTATTAAAACTGGCTATAAGAAAGCTATTGTAACTCTTAAGAAGGGTCAAAGTATTGATCTAACCTCAGGAATTTAAGAATGGGATTAAAAACTTTTAAACCGTACACAAAATCAACGAGAGGCACCGTAATAGTTGATAAAAGTGCATTATGGAAAGGTTCTCCTTACAAACCTCTCACAAGAGGACAAAAATCAACAGGCGGAAGAAATAATTATGGCAGAATTACTTCAAGACACAAAGGTGGTGGAGCAAAACATAAATACAGAGTAATTGATTTTTATAGAAAAAAGAAAAACATGCCAGCATCAATAGAGAGAATTGAATATGATCCAAATAGAACTTCTTATATAGCTTTAATTAAATATGAGGACAACGAAAGGAGTTATATTATATGTCCACAAGGGTTAAAAGTTGGAGACAAGGTAATTTCAGGAGAAAATGTTGAAATTAAAATTGGAAACTCTCTTAAATTAAAAGATATCCCTCCCGGAACAGTTATACATAATGTTGAATTGATACCTAACAACGGTGGCAAATTAGCAAGATCTGCCGGATCATCAGTTACATTATCTGGTTTGGATGAGGAGTACGCAATTTTGAAACTCTCCTCTGGAGAAACAAGAAAAGTTAGTAGCAATTGTGGTGCTACTATCGGAAGCGTATCTAATCCAGATCAAAAAAATATTAAAATTGGAAAAGCTGGAAGAAATCGTTGGAAAGGAAAGAGACCACAATCTCGAGGAGTGGCAATGAACCCAGTGGATCATCCTCATGGCGGTGGAGAAGGTAAAACTTCAGGTGGTAGAAGCCCCGTATCTCCATGGGGCCAGTCAGCGAAAGGTTTAAAAACACGAAGACCAAAAAGAAGTGATAAATATATTATTAACAGAAGAAAGAAAAGAAATTAAATATGACTAGATCTATATGGAAGGGACCATTTGTGCATCCGAGTTTATTAAAAAAAATTGATAAGCTTAAGAGCAACCCGAATAAAAAACCTATAAAAACATGGTCAAGAAATTCAACAATCATACCTGATTTTGTGGGTCATAGTTTTATGATACATAATGGAAAATCTTTCATTCCTATAACTATTTCTGAGGAGATGGTGGGACATAAATTAGGTGAATTTGCTCCTACAAGAACATTTAAGGGGCATACACCTGCTGATAAAAAAGCTGCAGCAGAAAAAGCGGCAGCTCCAGCAACAGGAGTAAAAGATGCAAAAAAATAACAATTCAGTAAGAGCTGTAAATAAAAATGTAAGATCTAGTCCAAGGAAAATTTCTTTAGTATTAGATCAGATTAGAGGTAGAAAAGTTGGAGTAGTTCTAAGAGATTTAGAATTTTTAAGAAAGAAAATTTCTAAAGATATTAGTAAAACCGTTAAATCTGCCGTAGCTAATGCCGAAAACAATTATCAATTTGACATTGACAGCTTGTATGTAAAAGAAGCTTATGTTGGAAAATCATTAGTAATGAAAAGATTTAGACCAAGAGCTAAAGGCAGGGCTAGCCCAATAAATAAACCATTTAGTAGAATAACTATAGTTTTGAGTGAAAAAAAGGAGGTAAAAGATGGGTCAAAAAATTAACCCTATAGGTCTTCGACTTGGAATTAACAGAGGTTGGGACTCTACTTGGTATGCTAAAAAAAAAGATTTTGGTAAATATTTAATAGAAGATTTCAAAATGAGAGAATACATCAAAAAAAATATTGTGAACTCAGGTGTTTCAGAAATTATTATTGAGAGATCTTCAAAGAAATGCACTGTATCCATTCATACATCACGACCGGGTTTTGTGATTGGAAAAAAAGGATCAGATATTGAAAAAATAAAAAAAAATCTAATGAAAATTACAGATAATGAAGTAAATGTTAATATAAAAGAAATAAAAAAACCAGAATTAAATGCAAATTTAGTTGCAGAAAACATAGCCCAACAACTTGTTAAGAGAATAGCCTACAGAAGAGCTATGAAAAGAGCTATGCAATCAGCAATGAGATTAAATGCAAAAGGTATTAAAGTTATGGTAAGTGGAAGATTAGCAGGAAATGAGATAGCAAGAACTGAGTGGTTAAGAGAAGGAAGCATACCTTCCCATACTCTAAGGGCAAATATTGACTATGGATTTGCCGAAGCTCTGACAACTTATGGAATTATTGGAATTAAAGTTTGGATCTATAAAGGCACATTATTTGATAAAGATATAGAAAAACAAAAAATGGAAAGAGTAAAAAATGTTACAACCAACAAGAACTAAGTTTAGAAAAGCATTTAAAGGAAGAATAAGAGGAAAGGCTTCAAGAGCAGTAACCCTTAATTATGGACAATTTGGTTTAAAAGCGATGCAGCCTGATAGAGTTATCGGAAAGCAAATTGAAGCAGCAAGAGTTGCTCTTACTAGATATATGAAAAGAACTGGGAAAGTTTGGACAAGAATATTTCCTAATATTCCAGTATCTAAAAAGCCAACTGAAGTAAGAATGGGAAAGGGAAAAGGTTCACCAGAATATTATGCTTGTAGAGTAAAACCAGGAAGAATTATTTTTGAAATAGACGGTGTTTCTGAAGAGGTGGCAAGAGAAGCTCTTTACAAAGCTTCAGCAAAACTACCAATTAAAACGAAATTTATAAGTAGGTAAAATGGCAAAAAAGAAAAAAGAAGATAAAAAATTGACTAAAGACCAAGCCGTTAAAAAACTTGATACATTAAAAAGGGAACTTTTTAATATTAGATTTAAAAGAATAAACAATCAAGTTGATAACCCAGCTCAATACGGGGAAATAAAAAAAAATATAGCAAGATTAAACACAACTATAAAGAATACAAAATGACAAAAAAAATATTAAAAGGAGTAATAACAAGTTCAAAAAGCAATAAAACTGTAGTCGTTGAGGTTACAAGAAAATTTGCTCATCCTTTTTATGGAAAAGTAATCAAAAAGTCAAAAAAGTATCATGCTCATGACGAAAAAAATAAATGCAAAGAAGGTCAGATTATCTCAATTATAGAGTGTAATCCAATATCTAAGAAAAAAAGGTGGAAAGTGGTAGAATGATACAAGTTCAAACAGAATTAAATGTTGCGGATAATACAGGAGCAAGAAGAGTCGAATGCATTAAAGTCCTTGGTGGTTCAAAAAGGCGTTATGCTTCTGTTGGAGATATAATTATAATAAGTGTCAAAGATGCAATACCAAAGGGAAAGGTAAAAAAAGGTGCTGTGCATAAAGCAGTTGTGGTAAGGACTAAAAAAGAAATATTTAGAAATGATGGTTCAAAAATACAATTTGATACAAATGCAGTTGTTTTAACAGATGATAAAGGCGAGCCAATAGGCACAAGGATATTTGGTCCAGTTACAAGAGAATTAAGAGGGAGAGGGCATACTAAAATTATTTCTTTAGCTCCAGAGGTATTATAGATGATGAACTTAAAAAAGGGCATACAAGTAAAAATTATTTCAGGAAAAGATAAAGGGAAGACTGGAGAAATTTTAGAAATAAATAGATCAGAAAATAGATTAAAAGTTAAAACGATTAATATGATTAAAAAACATCTAAAACCAACTAAAGAAAACAAAGGTGGAATAATTTCTAAAGAAAATTTTATTCATGTTTCAAATGTTAAAAATATCGATAAAAAAAATGATAAACCTAAAAAAGAGGGAAAAAAAGAAGGTAAAAAATAATGACTCCAAGACTGAAAACATTATATGACAAAACTATAATTGATAATTTAATGAGTAAATTAAATTTTAAAAATAAACATCAAGCACCTAGGCTTAAAAAAATAGTTCTTAATATGGGTCTTGGCGAAGATGCTTCGGATGGAAAAAAAGTAAAAGCATGTTTAGAGGATTTAAGTTTGATAACTGGTCAGAAGGCTGTAATAACAAAGTTTAAAAAATCTATCTCTAATTTCAAAACTAGAAAAGGACAAAGCGCTGGTATTAAAGTAACTTTGCGATCAAACATAATGTACGAGTTTGTAGATAGATTAGTTAACATAGCTTTACCAAGAATTAAAGACTTTAGGGGATTAAGTATAAGTGGAATAGATAACTCTGGAAATTATAGTTTTGGTGTTAAAGAGCATATTATTTTTCCTGAAGTTAATTTTGACAAAGTTGATAAAATTAGAGGTTTGGATATCACTATCGTAACATCAACATCTTCAAAAAAGGGAACATTTGAATTACTTAAAGAATTAAATTTTCCAATAACTGAAAAGAAAGCGAGATAAAATGGCAAAAAAAAGCTCAATACAAAAAAATCTAAAGAGGATTAAAATGGTAAAAAAATACCAAAAAAAAAGAGCCATGCTGAAGAAAATTATAAATAATAAAAAACTTGAGTTGTCCGAAAGGTTTGCTGCTCAACTTAAATTAGATAAATTACCTAAAAATTCATCAAAAGTAAGAGTTAGAAATAGATGCGGTATATCAGGAAGACCTCATGGATATTACAGAAAATTAAAAATTTCCAGGATAGCATTAAGAGATATGGCTTCGGCTGGAAAAATACCAGGAATAATAAAATCAAGTTGGTAGGAAATTTATGACAATAGTGGACCCAATAGGAGATATGTTTACAAGAATTAGGAACGGACAAATGAGAAGTTTGAATTCAGTAGAAATACCTGCCTCAAAATTTAGATCTAAAATTTTAGATATTCTAAAATCAGAGGGATATATAAATAATTACTTTTTAGAAAGCAATGAAAACAATAAAAAAATAATAAAAGTAAATCTTAAATATTATGAGGGAAATCCAGTTATAAAGGAAATCAAAAGGATATCAAAACCGGGAAGGCGGGTTTACTCAAGAGCTAATAGTATACCAAAAATCCAAAATGGTCTTGGTCTAGCAATCATTTCTACACCTCAAGGTGTAATGTCAGATGTTGATGCTAGAAAAAACAATATTGGTGGAGAGGTAATTTGCAAGGTATTTTAATGTCAAAAATTGGAAAGAAAAATATAATTTTACCTAAGGATACAACAATTAAAGTTGAAGGCGATAAAATTAATGTTTCTGGACCCAAAGGAAATAAAACTTTATTTATAAGCGAACAATTGTTTGCTTGCAAACTGGATGAAGAAAAAAAAGAATTTCAAATTATGCCATCTCAAAAAAAAGATGATAATAAAATTTCTTTATTGTGGGGAACTTACAGAAGTTTAATTAATAACGCAGTAATTGGTGTTTCTAAAGGGCATGAGAAAATTCTTGAGTTAAACGGAGTAGGTTTTAGAGCAAATTTAAAAGGTGACACACTTAATCTACAAATTGGTTTTAGTCATGACGTAAATTTTAAATTTCCAAAAGATGTTAAAATTACTGTAGAAAAACAAACGATTATTAAAATAAATGGCGTAGATAAAGAGTTAGTTTCTAAGATAGCCTCAGACATTAAATCCCTAAAACCTGTGGAGCCATATAAAGGAAAAGGAATAAAAGAGAGAAATCAGTATGTTTTAAGAAAAGAAGGTAAAAAGAAATAATGAAAAAACTTAATTCAAAATTAAAAAGAAAAATAAGAAATAGAAAAAAACTTAAAAAAGTAAATTCTTCAAAGTTTAGAATTACTGTTTTTAAATCTTCAAAAAATATTTCAGCTCAAATAATTAATGATGACATAAGAAAAACAATTGTATCTGCATCTTCTACAGAGAAAGAGTTAAAAAAAACAAAGATTAAGAAAATGGATCTTTCCAACATGTTAGGGGAAATATTAGCAAAGAGAGCTATAGAAAAGAAAATTAACAATGTATACTTCGATCGGGGAGGCTACAAATATCATGGCAGAGTCAAAGCATTTGCTGACTCTCTAAGAAAAAATGGAATTAAATTTTAATGACTGAAAGTGAATTTAAAGAAAAACTAGTTGCTATAAATAGAATAACAAAAGTTGTTAAAGGGGGTCGTAGATTTGGATTTGCTGCCCTAGTTGTTGTGGGTAATCAAAAGGGGTCTATTGGTATTGGCCAAGGAAAATCAAAACAAGTTCCAGATGCCATAAAGAAAGCAACTGAAGTCGCAAAAAAAAGTCAAATAAAAATACCTTTAAAAGATGGAAGGACTCTTCATCATGATGTTAAGGGAAAAAATGGTTCAGGGAAAGTATTCATGAGATCTGCTCCCGCAGGAACAGGTATTATTGCAGGTGGACCAATAAGATCTGTGTGCGAAGTTCTAGGAATTCAAGATGTTGTTGCTAAATCATTAGGATCAGCAAATCCCCATAATGTTTTAAAAGCATGTGTAAATGGATTAAAATCACAAATATCGCCAAAAATTTTGTCAAACATTAGGGGAAAAAAAATAAGTGAGATAATTTCAAAAAGAGAAAATAAATAATGAAACTAAATAACTTAATAAAAACTAATACTAAAAGAATAAGACCGGGGAGAGGAATAGGTTGCGGAAAAGGAAAAACCTCTGGGAGAGGACATAAAGGGCAAAAATCTAGATCAGGTGTATCAATTAAAAGCTTTGAAGGTGGGCAGATGCCTTTATTTAGAAGATTGCCAAAAAGAGGTTTTAAATCTATTACAAAAAATCAAATAGCGATTTTAAATTTATCAAGTTTGCAGAGATTTTTTGATGAAAAAAAAATAGATCTTAAAGACAATTTAAACTTAAAGCTGTTACAAAGTAAAAAAATTGTTTCCAAAAAATATCATAAATTAAAAATATTAGGTCAGGGTGAAATTAAAACAAAAGCAAATATTTCAACCAATTATATTTCAAAACAAGCTAAAGATAAAATTGAAAAAATTGGTGGAAAATTAACATTGGTTAAAAACTAGATAATATGTCCAGTGAAAGTTTAAATCCAGGCGCTTTTAGTCATGCTACTGACTTAAAAAATAGGATATTTTTTACAATTTTTTTGTTAATAGTTTATAGGCTTGGAACATATGTTCCACTATCTGGAATAGATCCAGATGCATTGAAAGAAATAATGTCTTCAAGTCAACAAGGTCTTCTTGGTATGTTTAATATGTTTTCTGGAGGAGCGGTCACAAGGATGGCAATTTTTGCTCTTGGAATAATGCCTTACATTTCCTCATCTATTATTGTGCAACTTTTAACAGGTACATCAGACTATTTTAAAAATCTAAAAGAACAAGGAGAAATAGGAAGAAAAAAAATTACTCAAATTACAAGATATGGTACAGTTTTAATTGCTGCACTTCAAGGTTATGGTGTAGCAGTGGGTATTGAAAATGCTGGGAATCTTGTATCAGACCCTGGTGTTTATTTTAGAGTTACAACAACTATTTCTTTAGTAGCAGGTACAACTTTTTTAATGTGGTTAGGTGAACAGATTACATTAAGAGGAATTGGTAATGGTATATCATTAATAATTTTTTCAGGAATAGTTGCTGAAATCCCTAGGGCTTTAGCTTCCACGTTTGAACTTGGCAGAACAGGAGCTCTATCAGCTATAATGATAGTAGGAATATTTTTATTAGTTATTATTACAGTTTTATTTATAGTGTTTTTCGAAAGAGCTGTAAGAAAAATTTTAATTAATTATCCTAAAAGACAAATGGGAAATAAAATATACGGTGGTGAGTCATCACATTTGCCTTTAAAAATAAATACAGCAGGAGTAATCCCCGCAATTTTTGCATCAGCATTGTTGTTATTACCAATTACTTTTAGTAATTTCGGTTTTTCAGACTCAGAATTATTCATAAATATTTCATCTTTATTTACTCAAGGACAACCTCTCTATATGTTATTGTATGCTTCTGGAATAATTTTTTTCTCATTTTTTTACACATCAATAGTATTTAACCCAAAAGAAACTGCAGAAAATTTAAGAAAATATGGAGGTTATATTCCTGGTATAAGGCCTGGAGAGAGATCCGCAGAATACATAGAGACAATATTAACTAGGCTAACGACTATTGGTGCGATGTATCTAACAATAGTTTGTTTAATGCCAGAATTTTTAATAGCCAAATATCCAATACCATTTTATTTGGGTGGAACTTCAATACTTATAGTTGTTGTAGTAGCGATGGATACAGTCACTCAAGTACAAACAAGGCTAATGAGTTCTCAATACGAGTCTCTAATCAAAAAAGCTAAATTCGGAAAATAAAATGAACCTTATAATTTTTGGACCCCCTGGAGCTGGTAAGGGTACACAATCTAAATTTTTGGAAAAAAAATTTAATATGTTTCAATTATCCACGGGAGATTTTTTAAGAAAAGAGGTAAAAAACAATACTCCAATTGGAAAGAAAATATCGTCTATAATTAATTCAGGGGCATTTGTTTCTGATGAAATAGTTTCAGAATTAATTGAAAAAATAATACAAAATAAAAATTATCATAACAGGATTATATTTGATGGTTATCCAAGAAGTATATCTCAAGCGAAAAACCTAGAAAAATTGTTGAAAATACATAACCAAAAAATTGATATAGTACTAAAATTATCTGTTAGCTTAGAAACTATTAAGAAAAGAATTTTAGAAAGACAAAATCTTGAAAATAGACCAGATGATATCGAGTCTGTAGCAATTAAGAGATATAAAAAATACGAAGAGTCCACTGAACCCTTGATTGAATATTATAAAAAATTGGATTTATTAAAGGTAATAGATGGTGAGAGATCTGTAGAGCAAATTAATAAAGAAATAAGCGATATTATTGCTCTTATATAGGGTTGACATTACCCAATAACGCCATATAAATACGCATTTAGTAAATAAACCCTTTTATATATGGCTCGTATAGCAGGAATAAACATTCCACAAAATAAAGTTGTCAGTATAGCGCTTACATACATACACGGTATTGGACTACATTCATCTAAAAGAATTTGTAAAAAACTTAATATAGCTGAAAATACGAGAGTTAATCAGTTATCTGAAGATCAAGTTCTCAAAATTAGAGAATATATAGACTCAAATCATAAAGTTGAAGGTGATTTAAGAAGAGAAATTTCAGTAAATATTAAAAGACTGGTTGATTTAGCGACTTACAGAGGTAGCCGTCATAAAAAAAAACTACCAGTTAGAGGTCAAAGAACTCATTGTAATGCAAGAACTAGAAAAGGTAAAGCTATTGCAATAGCTGGAAAAAAATTAACCCCTCTCAAAAAATAATTAATCATGGATAAAAAAAAACAAGATAAAAAAGAGAATATTAAAAAGGACGATTTAGTAAAGAAAGAGACAGTATTTAAGAAGAAAAAAAAGATAAAAAGAAATATTACTTCGGGAATAGCTTTTGTTAATTCAACTTTTAACAATACGATCATCTCGATAGCAGATGAAACAGGAAATGTTATATCTTGGTCCTCTGCTGGATCTAAAGGTTTTAAAGGATCTCGAAAATCAACTCCGTACGCGGCACAAGTGGCAGCTGATGACGCTGGAGCTAAAGCCTATGAAATGGGATTAAGAACTTTGACAGTTCAAGTAAAAGGACCAGGTTCTGGCAGAGAAACTGCCTTAAGATCATTGCAATCTAGAGGGTTCAAAATTTTATCTATCAAAGACACAACACCCATGCCTCACAATGGAACTAGACCGCCAAAAAAAAGGAGAGTTTAATGCAACAAGGAACTAATATAATTGATAAGAATTGGAAAGACTTAATAAAACCTAATAAGTTAGAAATTTCTAGCAGTGATGATAAATCTATTGCAAAAGTTATTGCAGAGCCATTAGAAAAAGGTTTTGGACAGACTATAGGAAATTCTTTAAGAAGAATTTTATTATCATCGATACAGGGAGCGGCAGTGACTGCTATACAAATAGATGGTGTTCTACATGAATTTTCATCTATTAAAGGTGTAAGAGAGGATGTCACAGATATAGTTCTTAATGTTAAAAATCTAGCAATAAAATGTGATTCTTCAAGCTCAAAAAAAATTATTTTAGATGTAAAAGGACCAAAAGAAGTTAAAGCTAAAGATATTACTTTAGTACCTGAAGTTGAAATTTTAAATCCAGAGCAAACCATATGTAATGTAGATGAAAAAACAAATTTTCACATGGAATTATTTGTTAATTCTGGTAAAGGCTATGTTCCAGCACCAAAAAATCGATCTGAGGATAGCCCACTTGGATTAATTTCTATAGACTCATTGTTTAGTCCTGTAAAAAAAGTTTCTTTTTCTATAGAAAACACAAGAGCAGGTAGCGCATTAGATTATGACAAATTAATAATGAATGTCGAAACAAATGGCACTGTTGCTGCCGAAGACGCCATAGCATATTCTGCAAGAATTTTTCAAGATCAACTGTCAATGTTTGTTAATTTTGAAGATCCAAAAGAGATAGTGAAAGAGGTAAAATCTACAGAACCAGAATTTAATAAAAATCTTCTAAAAAGAGTTGAAGAGCTAGAACTTTCTGTAAGATCAATGAATTGTCTAAAAAATGATAATATAATCTATATAGGAGATCTTGTTCAAAAAACGGAACCAGAAATGCTAAGAACACCAAATTTTGGAAGAAAGTCTTTAAATGAAATTAAAGAAGTTTTAAACACTATGTCATTATACTTGGGTATGGAAATTCCAAACTGGCCACCAGACAATATTGCGGAAATGTCAAAAAAATTAGAGGAAAATAATTACTAATGAGACATAATTTAGGTTATAGAAAATTAAATAAAACAAGTGAGCATAGAAAAGCTTTATTTAAAAATATGCTTAATTCTTTAATCAAATATGAGCAAATTATAACAACATTGCCGAAAGCGAAAGAACTTAAACCTCAAATTGATAAGGTTATTACAATTGGCAAAAAAAATGATCTTAATAATAAAAAAAAACTATTTTCAAAATTACAAAATCAATTTTCAGTAAAAAAGGTTTTTAACGAATTGTCCAAGAGGTATAATAATAGAAAAGGAGGATACTCCAGAGTTCTTAAAGCAGGATTCAGAACAGGCGATGATGCTCCTATGGCAGTAATAGAGTTAGTTGATAGAAATATTGAGGCAAAAAAGATAGACAAACCGAAGAAAGCAGAAAATAAAGAAAAGAAAAAAGAGGAAAAAACTCAGGCAGCAAGTAAATAATCTTATTTTACATGCCAGATAATTTTATAGTTAACAAAAATTTTAATAATGTAAGATTTGACAAATGGTTCAAACAACAAATTATTAATTTACCAAACTCATTAATCCAAAAACTTGTAAGAACGAGAAAAATTAGGGTTAATAATAAAAAAATCAAAACTTCTTTAAGATTAAAAGAAGGTGATAAAGTTTCAGTTTTTAATTTATCAAATCTAAAACCCACAAATACAAAAAAAAAAATTGAATACAAAGCCTCAAATAAAGAGAGGAAAAATTTAGATAATTTAATAATTCACGATAACGAGGATTATATTTTAATTAATAAACCTAGAGGAATTGCGGTTCAAGCGGGAACAAAAAATTTGAAAAATATTGTCGATTCTTTTAAAAAAACAAAATATTTTAAAATTTCCAAACCATTTATAGTTCACAGGCTTGATAAAGAAACTTCTGGGGTTTTTTTACTGGCAAAAAATCGGCAATCAGCGCAATTTTTTACATCTTTATTCCGGTTGAGAAAAATTCATAAAACATATTTAGCTTTAGTTAGAGGAGAAGTACCAAAAAATTTAAAAAAAATGGATGACGAATTAGTTTATTATGATAACAAAAAGAAATCTATTTTGAGAGCTATTACACATGTCAAAATTATCAAAACAAGCAACAAATATTCATTTTTAGAATTAAGTCCACAAACAGGTAGAAAACATCAACTAAGAAAACAACTATTTATCAGAGGGTTCCCAATTGTTGGAGACCCTAAGTATTATTTGGACAAAAATCAAAACAATAAAAATAATATAATGTTATTGCACTCATATAAATTAAGATTTATGAAAAATGAAAAAAAATTTAGTTTTAAGGCAGATTATGACAATTTATTCAAAAGTAAATTATCTTTATATTTGAGATAAGTTTTTTAAGAAAATTTCTTTTAAATTTTTATTTATCAATTTTGGTTGTATAATACCAAGATTCTTAAATGATGTTATTTTTTTATTATCTAGACCACACGGATTAATCTTTTTATATTTTGAGAGATCATTATTTATATTAATCGAACAACCGTGAAATGCGATCCATCTTTTTACTCTAATTCCTATCGCAGAAATTTTTCTGTCTTTTACCCAAATTCCAATATTTTTTTTATCGGCTCTACTTTTGATTTTGTATATAGCTAAAAATTGAATAACGCTATTTTCAATTATATTTAAAAGATTTCTAATATCTTTTTTTCTTTTATTCAAATTTAAAACAAAATACACAATTTTTTGTCCAGGGTTATGTAAAGTGATTTTACCACCTCTTGTAGTCTTTATAATTTCAATTTTTTTATCAAATATATCTTTTTGCTCTGATCTTATGCCAGCTGTATATGTTGTGGGATGTTCTAGAATCCAAAGTAATTCTTTTTTTTTACCATTTTTGACTTCATTAACTCTTTTTTCCAGAAAATTCATCGCTTTTTTATAGGGTATATAATTTTTACTAATTTTAACTTCTATGCTCATTTAATTTGAATTTTATCATTATATGAACTATTAATCTCAAGAAAAAAATCAAGGATTTTTATGAGTTTAGTTAAATCAA
>MDSW01140384.1_pt1 | contig 26369 bp, 17 predicted proteins | sample 811171 | NCBI WGS metagenome assembly MDSW01 (sample SAMN05326641, study PRJNA326480) | marine metagenome | isolation source: seawater | place: Atlantic Ocean: North West | collected 2012 | reverse complement strand
TCACCAGATGCACCGGAAATGAGGCAGTGTCAAACTAAATCATTTCTGGGTAATCTGGTGCGCTTTAAAACTTGTAATCATGATTTCAGGAATTCTCTAAAAAGAAAACCCTCGAAGTTTAAGCGCGCGAAAGGTCCAGGGGACGCATCAGCGCGCGGGTTTGACCGACGCGGAAATATCGGCGAAACGTCGCGGCTGATCCGCGAGTTCAAACCAGAGGAAACCGGAGTTCGGGCAGTTGCGTTCGCATCCCGACTCGCCCCCCATCACGTCGTGGTGCCAGTTCCCGCCTCCCGCGGCTTCAGAATTCTCGCGCGTCGCGTGGGTGCGCGGTCTTCCGTCAGCGTCCCACTTCGCGCGGGTTTCTCAGGGGGCTGCAGGGGCTGCGGCTTGGTTTCAAACCCGTCAGGCACCCCCTCGGGGCAGCCGCCCGCACGCGCTTCGCGCGTTCTTTTCGAACGTAGATCGCCGCGGAGGGGAGGAAATCTCGGCCGCGCCGTCGACGCGCCTGAGGCAGCGGTCAGATGAGCGGGACCGAGCTCGCGCCCGGTCAGCCCGCCGCGGCGGGCCCGTCCAGCGCGGTCGTCGCGGCGCCGACTGCGACGGACGGCGCTGTCGACCTCAGCGTGCACCCCTCCGGGATCGTGCCTCAGCTCCAGTGCGTGCGCCCGCTCAGCGCGCTCGTGCCCACCGACCGAATCTTGAGCTTTTTTTCTTCCCTCCGTTCGCGCGACGTTCAGAACGCTGCGACTGACCTCGACGCGCGTTTCCCCCCCTCAGGAACATCGTGGCGACGGTCAACCTCGACTGCAAGCTCGACCTGAAGACCATCGCGTTCCACGCCCGTAACGTGGAGTACAACCCGAAGGTGGGAAACCCTAAAAATGGCGGTGGCTTTTTCCTCCATCAGGCAGAGTTCTTCCCCCTCGATTGCGAAACGCCCCCGCGTGCTCCGAACTCACGTCGTCCACGATTCTCACACTCCGCGCAGCGCTTCGCCGCCGCCATCATGCGCATTCGAAGCCCGAAGACCACGGCGCTGATTTTTAGTTCGGGAAAGATGGTGTGCACGGGAGCCAAGACGGAGGCGCTGGCGCGGGAGGCGGCGCGCAAGTACGCCAAGGTGATCAGCAAGCTCGGCTTTCCCGCGCAGTTCAAGGTGCGAATCCGCGATCAATCGAGACGCGCGCGCCGCTCGTTTGATTCTTCGATGCATCCGCCTCCTTTCGCGAACACGGGCCTCGCGGTCGCCGCGAATATGCGCGTTCGCCGCTGACCATTTTCTCGTCCGTCGCGCTCGTTCGCTCGCAGGAGTTTAAGATCCAGAACATGGTGGGATCGTGCGACGTCAAGTTTCCCATCCGCCTGGAGGGTCTCGCGTGGTCGCACGGCCACTTCGCGCAGTACGAGCCCGAGCTGTTCCCCGGCCTCATCTACCGCATGCAGCTCCCCAAAATCGTCCTCCTCATCTTCGTCTCCGGGAAGATCGTCCTCACGGGTGGGAAGAAGCGCGAAGACATTTATCAGGCGTTTGAGAACATCTACCCGGTGCTCACCGAGTTCCGGAAGCTGCCGAACCCCGGGGACGAGGATCCCCTCGCGCAGCTCGCGGCGGCGCAGCAGCAGCAGCAGCCTCAGGCGGGTGCCGCACCCGCGGCGCTGCCCGCGCCTTAATCGCCGAGGGCGACGGCGGCGGAGAAGGGAAGAGCCCGGGGCGGGCGCCGAGTTTTACCCGCGAGCGGCGAGAGGGGCCACCCAAGCGCGAACGACGGTTCGCCATTAGACCACGACACTAGAACAAACGAAGACGAGATGGGAGCGCGGAGAGCGCGGAGAGCGCGTAGAGCGCATCTCGCATAGGTATTACTTCATTCACAAGGTAGAATCGAACACCGAAGTCCAGGCGTCGCGACCCGAGGGGTAAACTTTCTGTTTTTCCGCGAGAGGCTCTTTCTTTTCTTCGGCGGAACACGCCGGGTCGCGCGGGTCATCATCGCGAGCGTGACGGCAGCAGTGAAGGAACACCGCTCAAGTTTCGAGCGTGACGCACGAATTATGGACGAGTTAAATCGGTCGCTTTCGAGGCATAAATTTCAAACTAATTGCGCGCTCTGTGGTGTTCAAGATTTCCGTGTGGCGATGGAGATTTACGTGGACCAATGGACGATCAGCTCGCCCCCATCGGGGCGCGTACGAAGCCTCGCACATCCGCTCCGGACAGTTCATTCCAGCACCCGCACGCCAGAGAAAAATGGCTACGATGGCTATGCCGGTGATGGGCGCGACGGCCGTCGCGCCCCGTGCCTCCGTTCGCGCGAAGGTCTCCATTCGCGGCACTTGCGTTCCCCGCAAGATGTCCGTCGTTCCCCGCCCCGCGGCCGTGCGCGCGCACGCGTCCGCGCAGTCCGTGGAACACGCGGACGACCTTCAGCTCGGCCAGGTGCGTGTCGTCGCGATGGCCACCTAACATCCGCCTTCCAATCCTGGCGCGGTTTCCGCCGGGACCGACCGCCGCCGTCGAGCGCGATGACCCTGCGGCGACGGTCGCGATGCGATATTCGATCGGAGAAGCGAACCGGCGCGCGATCAGGGCGGTAAACTCGCCTTCGCGCGCGCGCGTTGTCGCGATGTCCCGTCAACAGCGCCTCTCGCGGAAATCGGATACGCCGATAACCATCGCCGATCGCGTTTGTCGTTCTTCTCTCCCCCACGCGACCCGCGATCTGAAACTGACCTTCGTTTCCTCCCCTCGCGATTCCCAACACTCTTCCACATTCACGCAGACCGCGGCCCTTACCCTCGCGGGCGCTCTTAGCATGGGGGCTCAGCAGGCGAGTGCCGCCACCACGGAAATCTCTCAGGTTGCGGGGTTGGACAGCCGGGCGTTGGTTTTCCTCGTGATTTTGGGGCCCGCGCTTGGCTGGGTTGCGTACAACATTCTGCAACCTGGACTGAACCAGCTCAATGACATGCAGGTGAAGAATGCGAAGGGGAAGAAGGGTGTGCCCCTGGGTCTCGGCCTCTCCGCCGCTGCCCTCCTCGGCATGCCTGAGCAGTCGGACGCCGCCACCGAGCTCATGCAGACCGCTGGCCTCGACGCGCGCATCATCATCTTCGGGGCGTTCATTCCCGTGCTCGGCTGGGTCGCGTACAACATCCTCGGCCCGGGCCTCAACCAGCTCGAGGACATGCAGAAGGCTGCCGCCAAGAAGAAGTAAAACTTCCTCTCGTCGCCTCTAGCCCTTGATGAATGATAGCAAAACCCCTGAGAACAGAGAACAATAGTAGCCCCGCGAGCAATGGAGATTAGCTGAAGAGATTGCTTGTAACCTATAGAAGATGGTCTTCTTTCACGCTACGTGCTACGCGGACGCGCTCGTCCGCTCGGCCCCTCATTACCCCATCAGGTCCGCGAAGGGATCTTTCTTCTTCAGCGCGGTCCTGTCCCGAAGGTGCGCCGGGATGGTGGACGCGCCCGGCGACCTCGTCGCGCCGCCCGTCACCCCCCGCGCGCCCAACCCCGGGCCCGGCTGCTGCTGCCCTTCCAACGGCCCGAGCAGGTCGAACGCCGCCCCCGGCCCAACCGCGGGCGGGAACCCGGGCATCGCCGCCGGCGCGCCCCCCACGCTCAGCTGCTCGAGCCCGCCCAGAAGGTCGGGCGCGGGTCCCGCGGGCGCCGAAGTCGCGCCCGCGCCCGAACCGGCGGGCGCGTCGAGTCCCATGAGCAAGTCCATGTCCGACGCTCGCGGAGGCGGAGGCGGAGGCGGAGGCGCGGCGGGGGGCGGCGCCGCCGCCGCCGCCGCCGCGCTCCCGCCGCCGAAGAGCGCCCCCGCGAGCCTCGCGCGCTCGTCGTCCGCGGGCGACCCCGCCGCGTCCGCGCCCCCCGAAGCCGCGGCGGGCCCCCACGCGCCCTCCCGCTTGTGCAGCGCCGCCCCGAAAGAAGAAGACTCCGGCGCGAACGCCCCCCCGGGGTCCTGAGGCGCCCCGTACGCGTCGAACCTGAGACTCGCGGCGGCGGCGGCGGCGGGGACCTGAGCGGGCGCGGGCGCGTCCGAGCGGGCGGCAGCGTTCTGCTGCGTCTCCGCTTGGGCGCGCGCGGCGGCGGCGCGCTCCGCCGGGGTGCGGTACGCCGAGGCGCCGCGGGCGACGGCGTCGGCGACCAACGCCTCGAGCTCGGGCAACGCCGGGTCCACGTCCAGCTCCTCGGCGCTGGCGTCTCGCGGCATCGCCGCGGCGATCGTGGCCGGGCTCTCGCGCAACAGCGCGAGGATCTCGTGCGCTCTCTGCTGCTTGTCCACGCTGCGACTGTTCGCCATTCGCGCGAGCCACCGCGCGCTCTTCTCGGACAGGCGCCCCCCGTCCGCCGCCGCCAGTTTGCCCAGCGCCGACATCGCGCGCGCCTGCGTCGCGTCCGCCTCCGCGTTCGGCTGCGTCTCCACCGCGTCGCACAGCGCGTCCTGCAGGTTCGCGGCGGTCTCCCCGCTCAGGGGCCCGTACTCCCCCAGCACCCAGATGATGACCTCGAGAAGCGGCTTGGAGAGTTTGGGCGTCTTCACCAGGTCGAGGTACGTCCTCGCCGCCGTGGCGCGCGTCGCCGCGTCGGCGGCGTCGTCCCCCGTCCCCTCCCCGAACAGGCGGATGAGGTCGTGCGCGAGCGCGGGCTTGACGACGTCCCCTCCGATCGCGAAGAGCGTGTTCATCGTGTCGATGAACCACCGCGTGTTGGGAGCGTAGCGCTCCGCGAGCTCGCCGATGCGCCCCACCGTCTCCTCGCGCGTGTGCGCGTCCGTCGCCGCCTCGAGGAACTCCACCATCTTCTCGACGATCACCTCCACGTTGTGCGATTTTGTCATGCGATACAGCAGGTCCATGGTTTTCTTCCTGAGGCTCTCGTCCGGGTCCGTGAGGCAGTCCACGACCGCCATCTGGTGCTCGTTCGCGTACTTCGGGTTGATGTTGACGACGCACGAGAGCGCGTCCAGGCCGACGTACTTGATGTTGTTGTTTCTCGACTGCACGAATCGGCTCACGACGCTCGCGCAGTGCTCCAACAAGACGGACGAGGGGTAGATCGCGGCCGCGGTCTTCACGCACTCGTACACGATGGCGTTCCCGATGTTCCCCTGGTTGTCCGCCTTCTTCAGCGCGAGGCTGAGGACGGCGTACATCTCCGAGGACGCCGCCTTGTCGGCGGCGCCGAGGACGGCGAGAATTTTCAAGAGCTTGATCTGCACGAAAGGCGCGGGGACGCGGTGGTAGTCGTACGACTTCGGCAGGCGGTGCTCGACGATCTGCTTCAGGATGGACACGAAGGATGCGATCAGGTTCTTGTGCGGGACGGGGTCGGAGACGATCAGGTCGTGCAGGGCGCACAACGCGGCGGACATGACGCTCGGGTCCTTGTCGCAGAGCATCTGACGGAACTTGCTCTGCAGATGCGACACGGACGAGGGCGACCTCTGGTGGAACCGATGCAGCGCCATCACCGCTTTCTTGCGCACGAGCTCCTTGGGGTGACTCAAAAGCTCCGTCACCTGCGGCAGCACCGCGGGGATGGTCTCCTCGTTGACGAGTCGGCACACCGTCGTCAGCGCGGCGCACACCACGAGGTAGTTGTCCGATCTCAGATCTTGCTGCACCGTGTTCACGAGAAGGATGATGAGCTCGTGGTTCTCGTCCAGGAAAGCGGACGTGGCGAGGTACCCGACGCGTTTCATCGCGAGGTCGTGCTCCACCGTCGCTTTCACCGCGTGGATGTACCCGAACGACGCGTCGTGGCCGAGCATCTCGACGTACATGAGGCGAATCAGATACTCCTTCAGCTTGCCGCGGTCCATGTTCGGGCTCGCCAGGATCGTGCGCAGGAGCATCACCTCGCGGCGCATGATGGCGTCCTCGTCCGTCTTATTCCGGCACTCGCCTGGTGAAAAGGGGAAAGGCGGGGCGTGAGGGTCAGCACGCGTCCAACGCCCGCTCCCCGCGGCCGTTCGAACCGAGGTGGGCAACCCTAAACAGAAACCGCGCGCGGGCACGCACCGATGAGCCGGATGATGTCATAGAACTCCTTCGATTTGGTCTTCTGCGCGCCGGCCGCGACCTCCTTGCGCTTCTCCTCCATGCTGACGCTCCCGCGCGGCATCGTACCGCTCTCTCCCGCGCGAAGCGGTGACCACGCGCTGCGCGCTGGAAGTGGAGTCCGCGTCACCCGAAGCTCTCAAGGCGTTGTTCGTTCGCGTCAAAACCAGGAGGAGAGGCGCGACCCCTCAAATCACGCGGCGCGCGCGCCGCGTGACTCGACTGCCCGGGTTTGCGCGGCAAGCCGTCCTTCGAACTTCTGAACTTCGCCCTCCCCCTCGCCCTCCGCCTGTCTCTCCCGCGCGCGTCACACGAGCCACGGAGCCGCGGAGCCGGCGTCGTGCATGCGCTGATCCCCGCGGCCTCTCAGCGCGCCCGAGTCGACGCGCTCGTCCACCCCGGGGTTCGAGCCGTGGGATTGGTGGATCTCCTCGTCGAGATCCCGAACCCGCCCTTCGGATGAGTCCGCGCGGCGACGTCGCGGCCGTCGCGAGCGGCGTCGCGCCCCGAGGGGCGCGCGACGCGCCGCTCGCCTCGAGGTCCACCCGTTCGAAGCTGGACGTCCTCTCCTCCATGGGCGCCATCGTTGCGAGCCCGGAGGACGCGCCGTCGCGTCGCGCGAACGACGCCCCGGACGATGTCGAGGACTCGGAGAGCGACGACGACGACGACGACGACGACCGCCGCGGCGAGAACGTGAGCGAGCTCGAGCGGAGGGTGGAGGCGGTCATCACGCGACTGCGGCGAGACGGGCCGACGCTCGTGTTCGAGAAGACGACGCAGAAGCACCGCGTCACCGCGGAGCTGGTCTCTCTCGTTCCGAGCGCGCGAGCGCCCGCGATCGTTCCGCGAGGCTCCGTCCGGGGGCTCTCCGCCCCGACGCGCTCGAGCATGGACTCGCCCGCGTACGCCGCCAGTTGGCACCAGGAACCGCTGATGCTCCGCACCCGCCGCGACGCCCGAGGCCGGAGGCGTGCCGAGTCCCCGTCGGAGACGCAGACCGCGCGGAAGCGAAGGCTCGGCGAGCCGCTCGACGCGGAGGCTGTTCACAGTGCCCCGCCGGCGAGCGCGAGCCCGACGCGGCGGTGGCGCACGCGTCGGCTCGCGGGCGACGACCTGGAGCGGCGGTTCTCCGCGAAAACGAGCCCCCCGGAAGAGGCGGCGCTGGACAAGCACGCGCGGCTGCTCCTGTGGGCGCAGCGCGTCGCGGCGGAGAAGGAGGACGAGGAGGGCGACGAAGAAGGCGACTCCGCGGCGGGCGCCGGTGACGGTTCCGAGCCGTCCGAGGCGGACGTCGCGGTTCCGACCCGCGAGGTCCCGCGAGAGCGCCCCGAGGGAGCCGTCGAGAAGGGCGGTGCGTGGGGTGAGGACGCGGGGGACGGGCCCGCGGCGCCTGGGGCGGAATCGGAATCGTACGCCGGTCGGGTTCGCCTGACGGTGGACTGGCGCGGGCGCACGCGGGTGCGCAGCGGCCACCGGCCCGCCGCGACGGCGGGCGTCGAGATTCCTCTCGAGCCCGGCGAGACGTGCGCGGCGTTCGTCTCGCGCATCGTCGAGATGCCCCTCGGCGTCGGCGACCCCTCCGCGGACACGCAGCTCAGCTGGGGCAACCACGTCGTCGCGTCCGGGACGCCCATGCATAAGATCAGCATCAGCGCCAACTGGCGTCTGGACCCGCGCGCGGCGACGCCGCCGGACCTGACCCTCTCCGTGCCCGTCGGCGCCGTCCTGACGCACCCCGCGCTGCGCGGCCAGGAGAGCGGCGTCAGCGCCGCGCGGTACGTCCGAGCCGAGAGCGCGAGCGCGGTCGGCGCGGGGGCGGACGACGCGCTCATGGCGGAGTGGTGCGCGGCGCGCGGCGCGATGCTCGCGCTCGGCGGCGCCCCGGGGGCTTCCGGCGGGAGGGCCGACGTCAAGGTGTCGAATCCCCTGACGAGACCCACCGGGGGTTCGGGTTCGGGCGGGAAGAAGAACCCTGGCGGCGACCATTCGTCGTCGCGGGGTTCCGTCGCGTTCCGGAACAAGGCGGAGGAGGCGGCGAGCTTGGGTTTGTCGAATCGCGCGTTGCACCCCGGGACGACGGATCCGAAGCGCATGGCGCGTTTTTTGCGCGAATACGGCGCGGTTCGCGAGGACGAGCCGGTGAGCATCGTCGACGTCGGCTCGGGCGACGGGCAGTTCGTGCTCGGGCTTCTCCGCGCGTTCCCTCGCGCGTGCTTGTGCGGGATCGAGTGCCAGCGCGATCTGCACGACGCCGCGGTGGAGCTCTGCGGGCGCAACGCGTATTTTTTGTGCGGCACGGCGGAGCAGGTTTTGGAGTCGTGCTCGAGCGCGGAGGTGGTCTTAGCCACGACGCACAACTTCGACGTCTCCACCGTCGTCCACGTCGTCCGCGTCGCCGCGTCGCTGCCGATGGTGACGCACCTTGTCGTCGGCGAGGCCAGGCTGTGCACCCCGAGGTGCAAGACCTCGTACGGGCCGTGCTGCTGCTTCGAGCCCGTGGGCGCGGAGGACCTCCCGACGCACTGGGGGAACTCGACGCTGCCGTTCACGATGTACCGGCGCGTCGTGCCGTGGATCCTGGAACGCACGCGCCGAGCGCCGAGAACAGGCGACCTCGCGACCCTCGCCAAGCTGGACGCGGGAGAGCTCGACCCGCACGCGGAAGTGCGCGCGCTGCTGGAGAAGAGGAACGCGAGGAGGGAGAGGGAGGCGCGAGAGGCGGCGGCCAAGGCGGCGGCGGAGGGGGAGGAAAAGGGGGAGGAGGCGCGCGGAGGCGAAAGAAAGGGACTCGTCGGGCGGTTCGTCAGCGCCGTCCTCGGCGTCGCCAAGTCCCCGAGCGCGGCGATGGCGAGCGGCGAGTAGCGGGAGAGCGGACGACGGTCGGGGAGGGGGGGCGCGATTCCGAATCCGAACGCGGTGTCGTCGTCAGCCTCTCGTTACAAATTTCGCGCGAGACTGCTCTCTAAGAATGATTGATCGAATCTCAAATCGCGCCATACCTCCGACGATCGAGGCGTCGCTCGCCCAGAGGCGAGGCCTCCTTCGCGTCGGCCTGCTTAGAGGCCGGAGCGGCCCCACACGACGAGGGAGAGGGAGAAGGAGAAGGTGGCCATGATGGCCGCCCACGCCAGGTTCACGATGAAGGGCTCACCCTCAGCCACCTGCACGACCTCCATAGCCGCCTGCGCCGCGGGCGCGGACATGACCTCGGCGACGGCCGCGGTGGCGACGACACCGGCGACAGCCTGGAAGAGAGAGGGGAGAGGAGAGGAGCGTGAGCGACGGCGTCACGCGATCGGGAGGAAGCCGCGGGGTCGAGCGCGAGTCCGACGCCGCGAGCGTCTAAGAAAAGAAAACGTCTCTCGCCTCTCCTCCACGCTGGCGAGGCCCGATCGCGGTCGGGTGCGCCCGGGGTCCGCGCCGCGCGCGCTCGCGCGCGACGCGAGCACCGCCGCGGGCGGCGGGGTGGGGAGCCGGTATCGCGTCGAGCTCGAACTCCGAGTCGATCGCGACTCGCGCGCGTCGGCGCCGGCGCGTGGGACCGCGCGAGCGCGCGAGGTCCGCGATGCGATACGGGGCGTGGGAAAACAAACCCCGCCCCGCGAGCTGGAAAACCGAGTCCCATGCCGCGCCGGTTTCAACCGCGTGGGAACGCTCTCGGGCGGACCCGACGCCGAGACCGACCGCCACAGCATCGATGAAGACGCGAGCTCGACGCGCGGACGCCGCCGGCGCGATCGCGGGGGCGTCCGCGGACGGGAACCCCGAGCGCGGCCCGCGGTCCGCCAAGTGGATATACGGGTAGCGGGCCTGTTGGGAGAACGCGGTACGCACCTTCTGCTGCACGCGGACGGCGTCGACGGGGGCGGCGGCCTTGGCGACCACCGCGGTGCTGCGGCGAGCGGTCTTGCCGGAGCGAGCCGCGACGCGGGCGGGGAGCGCAATCTTGCAGGTCTGAGCGAGGACGGCCATGGTTTCCGGTGTGTGCGGTGAGAATGAGGAACCGCGATCGCGCCCGCGCGGCAGAAACCTTAGCCACTCCTTGCACAGTTGGCGCCGGTGCCTTGATTCGAGCCCGGTGCAGTGTTCGAGGGAGGCGATCGCGGGGAGGATGCCGGTTCAAACCCTCAACGGGACGAATCGGCACAGGCAAACAGTTAGAACGCGTTCGCGATTTCGCGATTTTTTCCCCTCGATCGCGCGAACCGCGACGATGAGTCCCCCGAAACACGCTCGATACCAGCGCGGGTCCGTCGCGCGCGAGAAGAGGGGAACCCAAACGCGCGAGGCGCAGCCGTGGCGTGGGGAGTTTCGCGACGCGCAGACGGCGTGCGGGGCACGACACGCGCGAGCGAAGCGAACGTATCGGCGCGCGCGACCGCTCGCGCGCGATCGCTCCGGGCGTTTAGACCCGCGCGCGGAACACGCCGGCGCCGAGGGAGGCCGGATCCCTCCGGGTGCTGCGCGCGTCTCGGCCGCCGCGGGCGAATTGTTTGGGAAAACCAACGAAATGGCAGATCCGACGTGGGACACGTCCAAGGAGAACTTCCAGCCTCTTCGCAAGGGTCGCGGCGCTAAGGCGCTGGAGCAGGGCGCCGCCGATGTGCCGCGAGGCGAGCGCGCGACGAAGATCAAGGAGGAGCGAAGGTACGCGCGCCCGTCGAGCGCGGAACTCGAAAGTTCCCCGACACGAGCGGGGTGCGCGCTTTTTCGATCGATTTGGCATCCCTTCGTTCTCGGAGCGTCGAGTCACTCACCGCCTTTCACGCCCTCTTTCCGCGCAGTGCTTTCTGGCGGGCCGTCGCGGAGTACGACGGCGACGATCCGCTCGAGGTGTGGGTGCGCTTCATCAAGTGGGCGGAGAACACGTTCCCCTCGGGCGGGCGCGAGACGGAGGTTCTCCCTCTGCTCGAGCGGTGCACGCGCGAGCTGCAGGAGGTTCCGCGATACAAGGACGACGCGCGATACCTCCGCGTCTGGGTCAAGTACGCGGACTGCTGCAAGGACCCGCACGATATCTTCAAGTTCCTCGAGGCGAACGATATCGGCCAGCGCCACGCCCTGTTCTACGAGGCGTACGCCGCGTTCCTCGAGATTCGAGGCGCGTACGCGCGGGCGCACGAGGTGTACGATCGCGGCGTGATGATGCGCGCCCAGCCTCGCGAGCGTCTCAAGGACAAGCTCGCGCAGTTCCAGCACAGGATGATGCGCCGCAAGCAGCGCGAGCTCGAGGAAGGCACCGGCGGCGACGACGCGGAGGAGGACCCGGGCGACGGCCGCGAGCGTCGGTTCGGCACCCGCCCCGGCGGCGGGTCTCGCCGCGCCGTCGACGCCGAGAACAGAGGAGGCTCCGCGCGCGCCGGCGGCGGCGCCGCCGTCGGGACCTCGCGCGCGCGAGGCATGCGAGGGATCGCCTCCGCCGCCGCCGCCGCGACGTCCTCTGGTAACGCGCACGGCGGGGGGCTCGAGGTGTACTGCGACGAGGCGAGCGGGCCCGCGCCCGCGCCCGCGCCCGCGCCGTGGCGCTCCTTCCCGAAATACAAGGAGACGCGCAAGGAGAACTCGCGCGCCGCGACGACGTGGAACGGGCAGGGGCTCCAGCAGAAGCGCTCGCGCGGTCACGACGCCCCCGCGCCCGCCGCCACGCTCGAGGTGTACGAGGACGAAGACATCGCGGTCGCGGAGGAGAAGGACGCGCCGAGGCGGAAAAACCTCCCCGCCGGGAACGCGCTCCGCCGCCGCGTGGACGCCCCCGACGCGAGGGAAGGCGCCTCGCGCGGTTTGGGCGCGCGCCCGCGAACGAACGCGCCGCCTCTCGGGAAGGCGCTCGCGAAGCTCTACGGACGGTTCGACGCGCGCGACCTCGTGAACGCCGCGGGGGAGGAGGTGAGCTACGAGGAGCGCCGCGCCGAGCGATGGAGGGCGCGCCGCGGGCCCGCCGTCGCGCCGCCGCCCGCGCCGGGCCCCGTCGCGAAGACGCCCGGCGGAGGCGCGCACTCGGCGGAGGCGCGGATGGACGTCGACACCGAAGGGGCGCACCCCGCGGCGCGCGCGCGCGGGTTCGTGACGTCCTCGGCGACGACGGCGCCGATCGGGGTCGTCGCGGAGCCTGAAACCTCCCTGGAGCCGCAGTCGAGGGCGCCGCCGGAGCCGCGGCGCGACTTTCCGTCGGGGGGCTCGTGCGACGCGCCGCCCCCCGACGACGGAAGCGGCGTGGGCCCCCGGTTACCCGGGGCGAACCCCGGGACGGAGGACGCGCAGGGCGCCGGGCTGCCGCCGGCGGCCGCGCCGCCCCCCGCCGCGGACGCCGCGGTTCCCGCGGGTCTGCGGTGGACCGCCACCGAGGGGGGCACGTACGGCGCCGACCAGACGATGACCCTGTGCACGAAGGAGGCGTGGGGGGATATCATGTCGATGTTCTCCGGGGGGCTGGTGAACGATCAGACGAAGCGGAGCGCGGACGCGTGCGCCGACCTTCCTGCGGTGGCGGAGGAGAGAGAGAGAGAATCCCCCGCGCGCGACGACCTCGAGATTCGCGAGGACACGCGGCCGCTTCCCCCCCGCGCGCTCGACGGCGGCGACGCGTTCGGCGGGTTGGACGTTCGCGAAGATACCGTCGCGGTCCCGCCCCTGCGGCGCGCCGCGGGCGCCGCGCGAAAGAACGGGAACGGCCTCTCGTCGCGCGCGCCCCTCGCGGCCGTGCCGCTCGCCGCGCGCGCGCCCTCGCCTCCAGCTCCCGACGACGGCGGGTTCGAGATGTACCAGGACACCGAGCATCTCGACCCGGCGGCGGTGGCGGCGTCGGTGGGCGTCGGGTCCCAGTGCAGCGCGCGAGCCGACGCCCCGACGGAGACGCGCGAGACCGGAGAGCCCTCGGAAAACGGAGTGAACGAATTCGACCGCGAGGACGCGGGAATATACGCCGCGGACGCTGAGAACGCGCCCCCCCCGGGCCACCCGTCGCTGGCGACGTTCGCGCCGAGAACCATCGCCGCCGCCGCCGCCGCCGCGCTGCGGCCGATTCCGGTGCCCTTGGACCTCCGCTCGGAGGCGCGAGACGAGAGCGACGTCGCCGAAGCCGAGGAAGCGATGCGGAGCGCCGTGCCGCCGCCGGAGCTGCGAGGGGAGGACCCCTTCGACGTCTACGAAGACGACGCCGAGACGGCGCCGGTGCCCAAGGTATTCTGAGTGCGAGAGCGAGCGGCGCGAATGACAAAACGATGACACAGCGCCGAACCGTCGTGACGGAAAACAAAACGCGCCTCCCGCTCGTTCGCTCGCCGCTGACCGCTCTCCTCTCTCGCCGCAGGCACCCCGCGCGTTCCTCCCTCAGCGCCTGACCGCGAGGTCGACGGCGAGCCTCGTCCGAAGGGGCGGTTACGTCGCTCCGCACCCCACGCCGGTATCCGCCGATCCCGTCGCCCCTCGAACCGGCGACGAAGACGAGGCGACGCGACCCCCGGAGGCGCTCGACCCGTTCGCCGCCGCCGCCAAAGACGCGAGGCTCGCCGCCGCGTACCCGGAGACGGAGAGGGACGCCGTGCGGTTCCACCCCGGGCCCGAGGTCGTCGCCGCGACCCGCGCCGCGCTCAAAGCCGTCACCGCGAGGCGCGCGCGCGCTCGAGGGGGCGTGAGCCTCACGCTCGGAGACGCGGCGTACGATCTCATGGCGCGCGCGGGCGTCGGCGCCGACGCCGAAGTTTTCGAGGCGGAACACGCCGCCGCCGCCGAATACGCCGCCGCCTGTTCCTCGGCCGCCTCGGCCTCCGCCTCGGGCTCGGACGACGATCGCGGGGGTTTGGCCGTCAAGGTTCAGTCGGCGCCTCTCGCGGCTTGGGAGTGGGTCGTCTCGCGGCGCCTCCGCGCGCGCGTCTCCGCGTGGGACGCCCCCGGCGTGGTGTTCCCCGAGGCGCTTCACCTCGTCGGGGGGCGTCGCGAGCGCGCCGCGACGGCGGAGCTCGGCGTGCTCGTCATGCCCTTCGGCGAGCACGGAACGCTTCAGGACGTGATCAACTCGTACCTCTGCGTCGGAAGCAGGATGGACGAGGTCCTCGTGATGTATTACGCGATCGAGCTCCTCCGCGCGATGGAGGCGGTGCACGCGGCGGGCGTGCTTCACGCCGATGTCAAGCCCGACAACCTCATCGTTCGCAACGGCGGCGAGGACTGGTGCGACTGGGCCCCGCACCGCCCGGGCGCGTGGAAGAAGAAAGGGCTCGCGCTCATCGACTTCGGCCGCGCGGTGGACCTCGCGGAGTACCCCGCGGACGCGACGTTCGTCGGGGATGTCATGACGGAGGGGTTCCGGTGCGCGGAGATGACGGAGGGGCGCGCGTGGACGTTCCAGTGCGACCTCCACCAAATCGCCGCCACCGTGCACTGCTTACTCCACGGGAAATACATGACCGTCTCCCGACGCGGAGGCGGGAAGGTTCGACCGCGCGAGCCGCTCAAGCGGTACTGGCGAACCGACCTGTGGGACGCGTTCTTCGACGAGACGCTCAACGGCGAGACGAGGCGGCTCGACGACCCGCCCCCGCTCGGGAACCTGCGCCGGATGTTCGAGGCGTACCTCAGCGCCGAGGGGCTCGGGCCGAAAATCAGAGCGCTGCTCATGCAGCAGACCATCGACATGTACGAGCAGGTCCGAAAGGCCGAGGCGTGATAAAGGCGAAAGGCGGAATTTCTCTCACTCGCGCGGGAAGACGAACGACGCGACGACGACGATGAACGACGGGGGACGCGACGAGCGACGACGCGCGACGCGCGCGGAAACGAATGGAAATCAATTGATATTTTCTTTTTCACGCGTCGTCTTCGCCCCGCCCTCGTCCTCTCCCTCCCCCTCGCGCGTCGCGTTCGTTCGTCACTGCTTGCGCGTGGATTTCGACTTGGACGATTTTTCCTTGACGGCCTTTTCCGACTTTTCCTTTTTGGGTTTCTTCGCGCGTTCCTTCGTCGGACTCTCCGGGGCGGCGGCGACGGCGTGTCGCGCCGCGGCGGCGACGAGGTCCGCCTCCGTGCCGATGTGCCCGAGGAGATGGCTCGACTGGTTCCTCGGCGCGTGCACGCGGTTCATGACGCTCGGGCTCGCCGCGCGCGTCTCCCCCGGGGAGAACGTCTGCGATTTAGGCCTGCTCATCCCCGCGAACTCCACCACCTTCACCGTGGAGAGCCCCGCGATGAGCTGGCAGAACACCGCGAGTTGGCCCGGCTTGATGAGGCCGAGTTCCGCCGCCTTGCTGAGCGCCTCGACGTCCGTCTTCGACGCCCCCGCCTGCTTGACGATGTGCGACGCCTCGGACTCGCGCCTCTGGAGGTCCAGCGGCGCCGAGAGCGCGGGGACGACGCCGCGGTACACGAGCTGCTGCCTCGCCTCGGCGTCGCCCTCCACCGTCCACTTCACCGTCCCGCCCCGCACCGTCGGGATGGAGAGGCTCAGCACGGGGCACTGCGGGTGGTACTTCGCCACAAGCCGCGTCGTCTCGCCCGTGTGCGAGAAGACCACGATCAGAGACGCGTCGATCTGGTACGCCGTCTGCACCGCCGCGGCGCTCAGAGCCTCCTTCCTCAGGTTCACCCTCGGCTCGAGCTCGAACTGCTCGAGCCTCGCCGCCATCGAGTTGGCGCGACGACGCTCGGAGAAGAGCGGCGGCTGCCGCCGGGCGCCCGCCGCGTCGCGAGCGTCCACCGCGGGCGGGTTTTTATCGCCGCCGAACGCGTCGGCGCCGCCGCGCTCACCCGCCGCTTGCGGGACCACGATCGCGGCGTCCCTCTCCCCCCACGGCACGCTGTCCGTCGCCTTGGCGAGCTTGACGTTGATCTGCTGCATCTGCCTGCGGTACCTCGACTCGTAGTCGTACACCGCGTCCGCCTCGCGCGCGATGGCGAGCGTCGTCTCCAGGCAGTCGAGGGGGAACTTCCCCTCGAGCGTCTCCAGCCCGAGCAACAGGCCGTCCGCGCCGTCCAGGACGATGTTCGCGATGTCCGTCGCCTCCGCGCGCGTCGGCCTCGGCGCGAAGATCATCGAATCCATCAGGCGCGTCACCACGCACGGACGCCCGACGCGCTCGCACATCCGCAGGACGTGCTTCTGCACCGCGAACATCTTCTCGGGCGCCACCACGGAACCGAGCTCGCCGCGCGCCAGTAAGATCACGTCCGCCTCCGCGATCACGGCGGGGAGGTCGCGAAGCGCGGCGAGCGTGTCGATCTGCGCGATCAGGCGAGCTCGGGGGAGCCCGCGCTCGCGAAGGGTCGCGCGGATCGCGACGAGGGTCTTCGCGTCGGGGGCGAAGCCGACGGAGACGAAATCGGCGTCGGCTTTCGCGGCGAATTCGTCGAGGGCGGCGTCGTCGCGCGCGTTGAACGCGAACGTCGAAGGCACGCCGGCGTTGGGTTTCGCGCCGTTCGAGAGGGCGCCGGCGCTCGCGAAGTTGACCGCGAGGCGCTTGACGCTGTCGTGCATCTCGACGTCGGTGAGGCACTCGCAGACGACCTCGTCCGCGGCGACGGAGACGACGGCGAGGTCCGCCACCGTCTCCCCGGCTCTGAGAAACGGATGGACGGAGACGGCGTCGCCGGGGGCGAAGCACCGCGCGAAGTCGAGCTCGGCGTCGTCGCCGCCGAGGGGGAGCTCGTCCGTGGCGTCGAACGCGGCGTCGCCGTGCACCAGGCGCACCGTCTGGCCCTTGGCGAAGACGACGCGGACGGCGTCGGTGCGCTTGGAGACGACGAAGACGTTCCCGCCGAGCGCGCAGTGCACCGCGCATAATCGCCCCGTGCGCTTCTGCGCCGCGCGGAGGTTCTCGAGCGTGCGCCAGTGATCGTCCAGCGAGCGAGCGCCCGCCGTGCAGTCGAAGCGCGCGACCGTCATGCCCGCGAGCAGCATCTCCGCGAGCTGGTCCACCGTCTCGCTCAGCGGGCCGCCCACGGTGACGATCAGCTTACACTTGTCGTAATTTATTTTGGGCCGCTCAGATTTGGACATGACCGAGTCGCTCAGCGATTCACCCTCGAACTGCTTCCGGAGCCCGTTCGTGCCGGGGAGCTTAATGCCCCCGCTCGTGCTCACGTACGCCTTCACCGGCGCCATCGCGAGAGATGGAAGCGCGGGCGTGCAGCGAAAGTGAAGCGACAGAGAAAAAGCGACTTAGAAAAAGGAGGGAAAAGGCGAACAAAATATCTCCCCGAACGCATCAGCGTCGAAGCACATTTTCCCGCCTTCAAACGCGATTCCTCGATCGGTCAAATGTTCGTTCATAGGCAATATTTGACCCTGTGGACCCTTTCACCGACCCTGTCACCCCCACTGGGATCGGACGCGGGGCGGCACGTGCCCGAAGTCGTCGACGAAAAGGTTTCGCGTGAGTCAGAATCGGCGCTTGTTAGTTGGATTCGCGCGCGCGATCGGTCGCGATGTCGGCCACCACCTCCGATGACGTCGTTCCGGAGCTTCGGAGCGTCCCGGGGGAGAAGAAGAAAAGCCTCAAGGGGGAAGGCATGGTGGGTCCGTACTCCATCACGTCCACGGCCCAGGGCATGACGGACACGAAGAAGGCGGTAATTGCCGAGTACCTGACGAAGCTGGATGCGGTGTGGGGGCGCGAGTCCCCCCTCGTGAAGCGGTGGCGGGAAGGCCGCGAGGGGAAGAAATCCTTCTTCGACCCTTTATTCGAGGCGGTGATGAACCTCGCCGCGAGCACGCGCATCTACTTCCGCTTCCTCATCACCATGGAGGCGTGGCTCCTGAGCATCGTCTCCATCGCGGCCACGATCTTCTTCTCGATGTACGAGGTGAAGGGCCAGCGGTTGGCGGTGAACGTCTCGTGGGCGTTCATCTCCTTCGCCATCATCTTCCCCCTGACGACCTCGCTCAACGAGACGTTCAAGCGGCGCGAGAGCGCGCTCGACCACATCGCGGACGTCAAGGCGTTCCTCGTGTCGTATTACCAGGCGCACAGGGATTGGGATTGGGGCGCGAACGGCCGCGCGAAGCTCCCGCGGGATCACCTCGCGAACATCCGTTTCATCCTCACCTCGCTCATCGTGGACATGCGCGACGTCCTGACCGCGCCGAGCACGTCCAGGCAGGTGCACTTCCACACGGACTGGGGGAAGAAGCAGCGCGTGGAGATCCGCGCTTTATCGCACGAGATCACCGATCGCATCACGCAGCACTTCGACCGCATCTCTCTGGCGGTGGAGGAGCTCAAGTACGCCGGGCAGCCCGGGAACGAGTCGAGCCGCATGCGGCAGTTCATCACCAACACCATGCGCGCGTGGGAGAAGCTCAAGTACATCAAGCACTACCGCACCCCGATCGCCACCCGCGCGTTCGCGCGCGTGTACATCTTCCTCCACCCGATTTTCTGGGGTCCCTACTACGCGTACCTGGTGGAGCAGATGCTCAACGAGAACGACGACGACGGGACGAGCTCGAGCTCGAGCATCCCCGTGCACGTGGGCTTCGCGTACTTCTACGCGTGCGCGCTGAGCGTCCTCACCTCGCTCGCGATGATGGGCCTGTTCAACGTGCGGTACAGGCTCGAGGACCCGTTCCAGCTCGCGCACGAGGAGGAGGCGAACAAGGCGGGCGTCGACCAGATCCACGTCATGAAGGAATTCGCCGAGATCCAGAAAGCCTTCTGCGTGGAGTTCAAATCCGCGGACCTCAACCCCGGGGGGGGCGGGCCGGTCCGAGAGCAGTGCTTCCCGCTGCCGGACGAGTGCAGGATCGCGCACCTCGAGATGGAGCCGTGCATGGACATCACCGCGACCGCCGCGCACATCAAAAAGCTCTGACGGAGAGGGCGAAGACCGACGGGAGCCGGGACGAGCGCGTGAGCGACGAGAGACTCATCGCGTACTATACCGTCGTCGCGCGTCTCGGTCTATTCACGCCCCCCCCCGCGCGCGCGCCCTTCGCCCATCGCGCGCTGCTCTCGCTACCTCGCCCTGTCCTTCGCGACCTTCGCGACCGCTTTCGCCCCCCGCGCGCGCCCCCTCAGCGCGGCGACCGCCCCCGCGGCGGTCATCGCCGCGAGCCCCCCCCACGTGGCGGCGTAGTTGACGTGGTCCCCCGGGTTGACTCGAAACGCGCGCAGGTCCGCGAGCGCCACGGGCGCCGGGTAGCTCGCCGGCGCGGCGTTCCCCCGGTCCGCCGCTCCGTCGTGCGTCAGCTGCACGAGCGGCGTGTGTTCCGGGAGGCCCAGCGCCGCCGCGATCGCGGGCACGTCCACCCAGTGCCACCGATCGACCATCTCCGGATTCCCTTCCTCGGAGCCCGGCGCGGCGACGACGTTGGCGGGCGTGAACCTGCCCGGGGTCTCCGACCCGCGCGTCACGCCGGAGGTCTTCAGGCACTGGCCGCCCTCGGGCTCCTCCCACCCCGCGGGCACCCACCCGCGGTTCACCAGCACGGGCGCGGGCGTTCGGTCGCCGCGGCGGGGCCTCGGCCTGAGCGGGGTGATGAGCGTCGCTCCGGGCATGGGGGTGCCGTGGACGGCTCGGGTGCGGGGCGCGACGCGCACCGAGCCGCGGGAGAGGTCGAGCTCGCCCTCGACGGCCACGCGCGCGTACTCCTCGACGGGCTCGTCGCGCGCGGCGCGCGCGGTGAGGTCGCGGAGGTCGAGCGGGGGCGCGTCGAGGGCGGCTTCGCGTCGCGCGAGCTCGCCCTTCTTCCACTCCCAGCGGTCCACCTGCCACTTGCACAGGACCGCGCACACCGCGCTGGGGGAGAGGAGGAGGGCCGCGCCGAGCCAGGAGTTCCCGCCGCGGGAAGAGGCGGCGGGGGCGGGGGGCGCGGAGTGGTGGGCGGCGGTCGAGAACGCGCGCGAGGGAGGTGGTGGGATCGGAGCCGCGGCGAACCCGCGAGGCGGCACGCGCGCGAACGCGCGCGCGGGGCCCCGGGGGTGGCGAGGAAGAGGCGCGGGGGGCGGGGAGGGGAGGACGGGCGCCGCGGGCGCGCGCGAGCCGCCGAGGCGTGCCGACGTCGCGGCCCGCGCGAGCGCGCGGGCCCTCGGCGCGAAGGGCATCGGGAGCGCGCGACGCGGGAGGGGCGCGGAGCGTGTGAGGGAAGGGTGACGTTTGAGGAGACTTGAGAGTCAAACGTCGGGGGCGGCGTCGCGCCGCGAGTCTCGGAAGGTGCCAACTGTCGTCGAAAAACTCGCGCGTGCGATCGCCTCCTCACTTATCCTGTCGCGCGGCCGCGGCGATGGGCGCGCCGGAGATGACGATGGGGGCTTTGGGCGTGGAGCGCCTGTTCGGGGTGAAGGATAAGACCGTGCTCGTCACGGGCGGCGCTCGCGGCATCGGCCTGATGATCGCCGCCGGGTTCGTGGCGAACGGCGCGAAGGTGTACATCGCCTCGCGCTCGGTCGAGGCGTGCGAAGCGGCGGCGAAGCGGCTCACCGCCGAGGGCCCCGGGACGTGCCACGCCCTCGCCGCGGACCTCGGGACGGAGTCCGGGTGCGCCGCGCTCGCCGCCGCGCTCAAGCGCCGCGAGCGCGCCCTGCACGTCCTGGTGAACAACAGCGGCACGAGCTGGGGCGCGCCCCTGGAGAAGCACTCCGACAAGGGATGGGACAAGACGTACGCGCTCAACGTCAAGGGCGTCTTCTTCCTCACCCGGGAGCTCCTCCCCCTCCTCGACCGCGCCTCCGCGCCGCACGACCCCGCGCGCGTGATAAACATCGGGAGCGTCGCCGGCGAGCGCCCGCAGGTCTTCCCGACCTTCTCGTACGACGTCAGCAAGGCCGCCGTGCACCACCTCACGAGGAAGCTCGCCGACGAACTCGCCGACCGACGACCGACGGGCGGCCACGCCATCGCCGTCAACGCCATCGCGCCCGGGTACGTCCCGAGCAAGATGAGCGAACAGCTCGGCGAGTACGAGGAGAGTAAAACCATCGCGAGGAGCGGGATCCCGCTCAGGAGGAAGGGCGCGCCGGGGGACATGGCGGGCGCGGCGCTCTTCCTGGCGTCCAACGCCGGCGCGTGGATCTCCGGCGTCATCCTACGCGTCGACGGAGGCATGTTGGCCAAGTTGTGAGAATGATGAACGTCAAAACAACCGACGCGAAAAAATAAAAACGACGGATACGGACGCGCGTTCCTCGCCTCCCTACCTCCTCCCGCGGCCTCCGCCCTTGCCCCCGCCCCTGCCCCCGCCCCTGCCCCCTCCTCGCCCGCGCCCCATGATGGTCATGAGCCCCTGGTCGTCCTCGTCCCCTTCCCCTTCGCGGTTTCGCTTCTTCCCCCCGCCGCCCCCCTTCGCGTCCGCCTCCCGCATCTGCTGCTGCGCGATTCTCTGCGCCTCGTTCACGCGCTCGTTCATCAAGAGCACCGCCTCCTCGGGCGCGGGGTACGCCTCCAGGCGTTTGCCGATGAGCCGCTCGATCTTCTGGTACAGCTCGACGTCGTACTGCGTCACGAGCGTCACCGCGAGGCCGCTCCGCCCCGCGCGCGCGGTCCGCCCGACGCGATGCACGTAGTCCTTGGAGTTTTGAGGGACGTCGTAGTTGATGACGACGTCCACCGCGGGGATGTCCAACCCGCGCGACGCGACGTCGGTGGCGACCAAAATGTTCCTCTCCCCAGCCTTGAACTTGTTCAGCGCGCCGAGGCGTTTCGGCTGGCTCATCTGGCCGTGGATCGGGATCGCGCCGAAGCCCAGGTTGCGGGCGACGAGCGCGAGCTTTCGAGTCTGGTCGCACGTGCGCGTGAAGACCATCGTCGTGCTCGCGCTGAGCTCGTTGAAGAGGTAGTTGACGTAGCAGTCCTTGTGCTTCGCGGGGACGAACAGGTAGTTCTGCTTCAGCGAGTCCACGGTGCTGTACTTGGCGCTCACCTCCACCTTCACCGGATTTTTCAGGCACGCGCGCTGCAGCTTCGCGACTTTGCTCGTCATCGTCGCCGAGAAGAGCTGCGTGCGGCGGTCGCGCGGGACTACCTTCAAGATCTGGTCAATCTCCTGCTCAAAGTCGAGGTTCAGCAAGCGATCCGCCTCGTCCAAACACAACACCTGGAGCTGCTTCAACCCGAACCCGCGCGTGTTCGTGAGGTGGTCGACAACACGACCGGGCGTGCCCACGATGACGTGCGGGCGCTTGCCGAGCGAGATGGACTGCGCCATCATGTCGATGCCGCCCACGAGCACCGCGCACTTGACTCCGATGCCCGCGCCGAGCGCCTCGAACTGCTCGGAAATCTGAATGGCGAGCTCGCGCGTGGGCGACAGCACGAGCGCGAAAAAAGCCTGGGGGCGGTCCAGGAGCTCCTGGAGAATGGGGAGCGCGAACGCCCCCGTCTTACCGGAGCCCGTCTGGGCCAAACCGATGACGTCCTTGCCCTCGAGCGCCTGAGGGATGGACTGCGACTGAATCTCCGAAGGGCCTTTCCACCCGAGCGCCGCCGCCGCCGTCGCGAGCTCCTCGCACACCCCGAGCGCCGTGAACGCCTCCACCGCCTTCTTCGTCTCCGACTCGGTGAGCGCGACCGCCATCGTGGTCGGGCGCGGATGAAGAGCGCCCGAAAGTGCGCGCGAGCGCGAGCACACGCGCGGCCGGTGTGGAAGCGCGCGACCGCCGCCGCTCGGCGAACCGCGACGACGACGACGACGTGACGAATGCGCGAGACGAGCCGTCGCTCGATCCGATGCTCGCAGATTTTCCGGGGTTCACAGACCTTCGATTCCTTCGATTCAATCGGCGCCTCGGACGCGACGAAACGACGGCGGAGAAAAGACCTTGGCGGGAGACGGCGCGATCGGCCGATCTTCAGATTAGATCGCGCGGCGGCGCGGGTCTTCGCTCGGTCCGGGAGAGCCTCGCCGACGGGAGCGCTCGGGCTCCGCGACTCGCTTCCCTCGCGATGACGTCCACGGTGCACTACAAGTTCAAGAGCCAGAAGGATTACGACTCGCTCGGGTTCGATGGGATGTTCATCAGCGTGGGCGATCTGAAGCGCCAGATCGCGGAGAAGAAAGGTTTGGCGGGCGATCGCAACATGGAGCTCCAGCTCACGAACGCGCAGAACGACGAGGAGTACGCGGACGACTCGACGATGGTGTGGAAGAACACGTCCGTGATCGTGAAGCGCGTCCCCGTCGCGCGCCCCGGCGCGGTCGGCTCCGAGGTGGGCTCGACGACGGAGAAGAAGGTCGTGTACGTGGCCCCGCCGCAGCCGCTGCCCACGCAGCCGCACCAACGGCGGCGCCCGTACGGCCACCCCCAGCACACCGGCTCGATGACGTGGACCGCCGACGGAGCGAATACCCCCGCGGACGGCGACAAGGAGCCCGCGGACGCGTCCATCGCCGCCCTCGTGAGCGACGCGAGCGCGGCGTGGGAGACGGAGAAGGCGGCGGCGAGCGCCGCCGGCCGAGGCGGAGGGCGGGGTCGGGGGCTCGGCGGTCGCGGCCTCCCGGGGGGCGGGCGCGGGGGCCGGGGCGGCGACCAGAGCGGGCCGCCGCCGCCGGGGTACGTGTGCTTTCGATGTAACGTCCCGGGGCACTGGATCAACCAGTGCCCGACGAACGGCGACGCGAACCTCGAGGTTGTGAGAATGAAAACCGCGTACGGCGTGCCGCAAAACCGACTCGAGCACTCCAGCGGCGGCGTCCTCGTCGCGCCCACGGGCGAGTCGTGCGAGCTCGTCGCGGACGACGACGAGTTCAACAAGATGATGGGATTCATGACCGGCGACGAGGCGAAGAAGGGCCCCGAGGCGCTCCCCGCGCCCGGCGACGAAGCCGCCGCGAAGGACGCGCTCCCCGCGCCCGGCGATGAGGAGGAGAAGAAGGACGGCGGCGACGCGGAGAAGGAGGGCGGCGAGGAAAAGGCGGGCGAGGGCGCGAACGCGGAGGCGAACGGCGCGGGGGACGGCGAGGGGAAGCCGTCCCAGCCGGGCGGCGCGGGTGGGATGGGCGGCATGATGGGAGGCATGATGGGCGGCATGGGCGGCATGGGCGGCTTGATGGGCATGGGGGGCATGGGCGGCGGCATGATGGGCATGGGCGGCATGGGCGGCATGGGCGGCATGGGCGGCATGGGCGGCATGGGCATGATGGGCATGGGCGGCATGGGGATGGGGATGCCCGGCATGATGGGCATGGGCATGGGCATGCCCGGCATGGATATGATGGGCATGGGAGGCATGGGCGGGGGCATGATGGGGGGCGGAGGGGGCGGCGAACGTAAATGCCACAACTGCGGGAGTACCGAGCACCTGGCGCGCGACTGCAAAGAGGCCAAGTGTCACGCGTGCGGCAAGCCCGGGCACCAGATGCGCGACTGCCCCGAGTCCAAGTGCCACAAGTGCGGGAAAGCCGGCCACCAGGTCCGCGACTGTCCCGAGTCGTCGTGCTTCAAGTGCGGCCAGTTCGGGCACTTCTCCCGCGATTGCCCCAACCCCTTGGCCGCGAAGTGTCACCGCTGCGGCCAGCCGGGGCACCTTGCGAGGGACTGCGTTAACCCGCCGATCGCCGCCCGCCCCCCCGTCGCGGCCGCCGGGGGCGACGACAGATCCCCCCGCGCGTCGCGCGAGGGGGAAGACGGCGAGGCCGCGGAGGAGGACGGCGAGCGCCCCGACCGCTCGCCTCGCTCGCCTCGCTCGCCCCGCGGTCGGTCGCCCGCCCGCCGCGACGACGCAGACGCCGCCGCCGGGAGAGGCGGCGGCAGCGGGAAGGTCGTGCGCCGCGTGGTCGTCCGGCGGAAGCGCAAGAGCGACGAAGGCCCCGGGCGGGAGAGGGAAAGGGGCGACTCGAGGGACCGCGCGCGCTCGCCCCCGAGGAAGGTCGCCAGGCGCCGCGGGCGAGGAGGGGGCGGCGGGGGCGGCATCAACGCCCGACTCGGACGCTAAAAAAACAACGTTAAAAAACAAGAGAACCGTCCCGCGCGCGCGGCGAGCGCGAGCGGGCTCGAGGAGCGCGGGCAGGCTCGAGTCGCGCGCACGATGACACAGAAAAAAGTACGCCGATATCATGAGAAGAACACCGTGGATACCGTATCCGCCGCGAGACGAAGCGACGCGCGCGAGTCGAAGACGTCGACTCGCTTGATCGCGAACGCTCGCGAGACGACGTTTCGCCGCGGAGGCGCCCCCGACGCGACCCGCCGCGCGTCGTCGTGTACATAGAGACCTCCGCGCGCGAATGTGATGCATCCCGCGCCGTATCGTATGACTATCACCCGCCGTTCGTAGACCATCGCGCGACGTTCGCGCCGACGCTCTTCGACCCCCCGCCCCCGCCCCGCGCGCCCGTCGCCTCTCCATCACTCCTCCCCCCCCTCTTCTCTCGTGACGGTCGCTCGAAACGTCTCCACCGGTCGCCTGTGCGCGCCCACGGGTATCCTCGCCCTGACCTCCTCCACGTACGCCAGGTCTATGTCCGCGACGGCGATTCCCACGCCCTCGTCCGGGTCCTCGAGCTTTGCGACGACTTTCCCCCACGGGTCGACGACGACGGCGTGGCCGTAGCTCGCCCTCCCCTCGCTGTGCGCGCCCGCCTGCGCGGCGGCGACGACGTACGACTGCGTCTCGATCGCGCGCGCGCGCAGTAACGTCTCCCAGTGCGCCTCCCCCGTGGGCCGCGTGAACGCCGACGGCACGAGCATGACCTCCGCGCGTAGGTCGTGGCGGAGCTTGGCGTAGAGCTCCGGGAACCTCAGGTCGTAACACACGGTGGCGCCGAGCCGGCCGACCGGGGAGTCGCACGCGACCACCTCCTCGCCGGGCTCCGCGTGGCGGCTCTCCATCAGCACGGGGCCGTTCACGTCGCCCATGTCCACGTCGAAGAGGTGGATCTTGCGGTACGCGGCGCGGATCGAGCCCGAGGCGTCCACGACGACGTGCGCGTTGTACCGCTTCCGGGGCGCGGGGGAGGGCTCCGCGAACCCGCCGAGGGAGAGCCACAGGCCGTGGTCGCGAGCCAGCGCGCGGTAGCGCGCCATGAGCGGGCCATCCAGGGGCTCCATCACGTCGAGCGCGTCCGAGCCGGCGACGCCGATGAACGCGAAGCACTCGGGGAGGCAGAGGATGTGACACCCGGCCTCCTTCGCCTGCTTCGCCAACGACGCGCACGTCGCGAAGTTGGCCTCGACGTCGTTCGTGGAGCACATCTGCCCCACCGCGAGGCGACCGCCCCTCGCGGGGACGCGCGCGGGCGGGGGCATCGCCGCGCGCGCGGCGAGGCGGCGCGAGGGGACGCGCGTCCGAAGCGCCGAGAGGCGAGGGAGGGAAACGCGAGCGAGGCCCCCGAGAGCGACCCCGGGGGGCATCGAGGCGCCACC
>MDSW01207867.1_pt1 | contig 26372 bp, 22 predicted proteins | sample 811171 | NCBI WGS metagenome assembly MDSW01 (sample SAMN05326641, study PRJNA326480) | marine metagenome | isolation source: seawater | place: Atlantic Ocean: North West | collected 2012 | reverse complement strand
TAAATTCATGGAGAATAATCAAAACCTTAAAAAAAAAATAATCAAAACTTTAGATAATAATAAGGCTTTAGATATAATATCAATCGATCTAGAAGGCAAAACGTCAATAGCTGATTATATGATAATTGCAAGTGGAACTTCATCAAGACATATACAAGCTTTGTCTGAACAAGTTTTAGATCAATTTAAAAAAAGCGGTGTAGTAAATTGCAAAATTGAAGGTAAAGATAGTGGAGATTGGAAACTGATTGATGGAATAGATTTAATAGTACATATATTTAATCCGGAAAAAAGAAAGTTTTATGAACTTGAAAAAATTTGGTCTGAATTAATACCAAAAGAAAAGGTAATAATTTGATGAAAAGAATTTTTTTAATTTTATTTTTATTTTTTTTTACAAGTCAAAAAATAGAGGCATCAAATGAAATTTCTATTTATGAAAAAATAGACTTATTTGGTGAAGTCTTTGATAAAATAAATAAAGAATATGTGGAGGAAATAAACCAATCAGATGCTATGGATGCAGCAATAAACGGGGTTCTTCAATCACTTGACCCACATTCTGCTTATATGTCTCCCGAAATCTTTGAAAATATGCAAACAGAAACCAGTGGTGAATTTGGAGGTCTAGGTATTGAAGTGGGAATGGAGTCAGGAGTAGTAAAAGTTATATCTCCACTGGACAACTCGCCAGCAACAAAATTAGGTGTCAAAGCTGGAGATTATATTATTAAAATTAATGGAGAACAAGTTCAAGGAAAAACATTAAATGAAGCTGTTGAACTTATGAGAGGACCTGTTGGATCAGAAATAGAAATTACTGTAAGAAGAATAGGTGTCAAAAAATCCTTAACATTTAAAATAATTAGAGAAATAATTAAAATTAAGTCTGTCAAATCAGAAATAAAAAATAACAATGTGGGTTATATAAGGCTTACTACATTTAACGAAAATAGTAGTGATCAGATTGAAAAAAGCATAAAAAAATTTAAGAAGGAAAATAAAATAAAGAGTTATATTTTAGATTTAAGAAATAATCCAGGAGGTCTATTATCTCAAGCAATAAAAATAACTGACTTTTTTTTAAATAATGGTGAAATAGTATCAACAAAAAGTAGGAAAGCTTTTGAAAATAGAAAATGGTTTGCTAAAGAAGGAGATATTATAAATGGAACTACTTTAATTGTTCTAATAAATTATGGTTCTGCTTCTGCATCCGAAATCGTTGCCGGAGCTTTGAAAGACCATAAAAGAGCAATCTTAATTGGTGAAAATACTTATGGTAAAGGCTCTGTACAATCTATTTTACCTTTAAAAAATAAAGGAGCAATTAGGTTGACAGTTTCGAAATACTATTTACCTTCTGGGAAATCTATTTCTGAAATTGGAGTAGTTCCTGACATTGAAATAATAGAGGAAAGTGAAGATTTTAGAATTAATACTGATACAGACAACCAACTTGATTATGCTCTCAGACTTTTAAAGAGTTAACCAGTTTTGATGAGTAAATTTAAAAATCTACCATTAAGAACCGGAGTTGGTGTTGTATTGTTAAATAATGAAAATAAAGTTTTTGTAGCTAAAAGAATAGATAATCCAAAAAATTTTTGGCAAATGCCGCAAGGTGGAGTGAATAAAAACGAAAGTTATGAAAATGCCGCTTTTAGGGAACTTGAGGAAGAAACTAGTATTAAAAGTGCTGAATTGGTATCAAAAATAAACGGAATGACAACTTATGAACTACCAAATCACTTATTAGGAATCATTTGGAAAGGTAAATACAAAGGACAAAAACAAAAATGGTTTGTAATGAGATTTAAAGGTAATGATAATGAAATTAATTTAAATACAAACAATCCTGAATTTTTAGATTGGAAATGGATTAATATTGATGATATCACAAAAGTAGTAGTGAGTTTCAAATTGAAAGTATATAAAAAAATCCAGGCTGAATTAAAAAATTTATTAATTAATACCTAGAGAATTCAATGTATCTATCTTTTGATAAATTAAATACTTTCTTTCATCGCTAATATCTTCTTTTTTAAGTTCCTCTTCAGCTTCTTTTAAAATTTCATTTTTCTTATCTCTGTTAATCTTGTCTAGATAATGAATTGAACTTGTAAGAATTGACAAGCAATTGTCTTTAAACTCAGCAATTCCGTCCTCTATGAAAAAATTTTCTTTTCCATCTTTTTTTAAAACTTTTACAATGCCGGGTTTTAGAAATGATATTGTAGATATATGATCCTTGAGTATTCCTAATTCACCTTCATAGGCTGGGACTATCACTTCAATAACATCATCACTATTTAGAAATGATTTTTCAGGATTAACTATTTCAATCTTAAACTCTTCACTCATTAAGCGGCATCCTTAGCTAGTTTTTCAGCTTTTTCAATTGCTTCCTCTATTGTTCCCACCATATAAAATGCTGCTTCTGGTAGATTGTCATACTCTCCTTTACAAATAGCGTCAAAACCTTTGATAGTAGATTCTAAATCAACAAGTTTACCTGGAGAACCTGTAAATACTTCGGCAACAAAAAATGGTTGAGATAAAAATCGTTGTATTTTTCTTGCTCTAGCAACAACAAGCTTATCTTCCTCGGAAAGTTCGTCCATTCCTAAAATTGCTATAATGTCTTGTAAAGATTTGTAGGTTTGAAGTACTTTTTGTACTTCTCTTGCTACTCTGTAATGTTCATCACCAACAATTCTAGGGTCTAATATCCTTGATGTAGAATCTAATGGATCTACTGCTGGATAAATACCTAGCTCTGCTATCTGTCTTGATAGCACCGTTGTTGCATCCAAATGTGCGAAAGACGTTGCGGGCGCTGGGTCTGTTAAATCGTCTGCTGGTACATAAATAGCTTGCACAGAAGTTATTGAGCCTTTGTTTGTTGTTGTAATTCGCTCTTGCAAATTTCCCATATCGGTAGCCAATGTAGGTTGATATCCAACTGCAGATGGAATTCTACCCAAAAGCGCAGAAACTTCTGATCCTGCTTGTGTAAATCGAAAAATATTATCAACGAAAAACAGTACATCTTGACCTTCTTGATCTCTAAAATATTCTGCAACTGTAAGACCTGTTAGAGCCACTCTTGCTCTTGCTCCAGGAGGCTCATTCATTTGCCCATATACTAATGCAGCTTTTGAACCTGGTCCGTCGGTTTTTATTACACCTGAATCTATCATTTCATGATAAAGATCGTTTCCTTCACGTGTTCTCTCTCCAACTCCAGCAAAAACTGAAAATCCACCATGAGCTTTAGCCACATTATTAATTAATTCCATAATTAAAACAGTTTTGCCAACTCCAGCTCCACCAAATAAACCAATTTTTCCACCTTTTGCATAAGGAGCTAAAAGATCTATTACCTTTATTCCTGTGACTAAAATTTCTGTCTCTGTTGACTGATCATTAAATTCTGGTGCTGGTCTATGAATTGGCCAATTCTCCTTATTTTTGACTTCTCCTTTTTCGTCTATTGGTTCACCAATTACATTTATAATTCTACCAAGAGTTTCTGGTCCTACAGGTATTTTAATAGGTGCTCCTGTATCAGTAACTTCGTCACCTCTTTTCAGTCCTTCTGTTGCATCCATAGCTATAGTTCTAACACTTGACTCTCCAAGATGCTGGGCTACTTCCAAAACAAGTCTATTACCGTCGTTTTTGCACTCTAGTGCTGTTAATATTTCAGGCAGTTCACCATCAAACTTTACGTCAACTACCGCTCCAATTACTTGCGTTATTTTTCCTTTTCTCATAATTATAAACTTTCCGCTCCTGATATTATTTCTATTAACTCTTTTGTAATTGCTGCTTGACGACTTCTATTATATTCAATTGTTAACTTATCAACCATTTCACCAGCATTTCTTGTTGCATTATCCATTGCACTCATTCTTGAGCCTTGTTCGCTTGCAGAATTTTCTAACATTGCTTTAAAAATCTGTGTTGAAATATTTTTTGGAAGTAAATTACTCAATATCTCATCTTCCTCGGGTTCAAATTCGTAGAAGTCGTTATTCTCCACATCATTATCACTTTCAGATTTTAAAGGGATAATTTGTTGTTCTTGGGGTATTTGTGTAATCACATTTTTAAATTGATTATAAAAAATGGTACATACATCAAATTCTTTATTTTCAAACCTTTCCATAATTTTTTTTCCAACTTTATCTGCATCAAAATAATTGGCATTTTTGGATTCTTTAAAAGAAATTTTTTCAACAATTTTATTTTTATATAATCTTTTTAGTTGATCGTAGCCTTTGGAACCTACTGTTATAATTTTTAAACTTTTATTTTCAGATTCAATTTTATTAAAAAATAATTTTGCTTTTTTAATTATGTTTGAATTAAAGCCTCCACATAATCCTCTGTCTGAAGTTAATACAACACACAAATGAGTTTTCTGTTCACCTGTTCCAACTAAAAGTTTTGGTGCATTTTGTTTGTCTGTAATACTTGTAGAAAGATTAAGAATTATATTGTTCATTTTCTCAGAATATGGCCTGCCTTTCTCCGCGCTTTCTTGAGCTCTTCTAAGTTTCGCTGCCGCAACCATCTTCATAGCTTTAGTAATTTTTTGTGTAGATTTAACACTAGAAATTCTTTTTTTTAGATCGTCTAAACTAGCCATAATTTAATTATTTAAAATTTTTTTTAAATTCCTTTATAGTATCAATTAACATTTTTTCTGTATCTTCCTCTAATTTACCAGACTTAGATATGGCCTCTATTATATGTGATTTATCATTCTTACATTTTTCTATTATTTTTTTCTCAAATAAAGATATATCCCTCAGTTCAACGTCATCTAAGTATCCTTTTACACCACAAAAAACTGAAATTACTTGCTCCGCTACAGTCATGGGAGAATATTGTTGTTGTTTGAGCAACTCTGTTAATTTAGATCCTCTATTTAATAATTTCTGAGTTGAAGCATCTAAATCTGAGCCAAATTGCGCAAAAGCTGCCATTTCTCGGTATTGCGCTAATTCTAGTTTCATAGATCCTGAAACTTTTTTCATAGCTTTTGTTTGCGCTGAAGATCCAACTCTTGACACAGATAAACCTACGTTAATTGCTGGCCTTATACCTTGATTAAAAAGATTTGTTTCTAAAAATATTTGGCCATCTGTAATTGAAATAACATTGGTAGGTATAAAAGCAGAAACGTCTCCTCCCTGCGTTTCAATTATTGGTAAAGCCGTCAAAGATCCACCACCATGATCATCACCTAATTTTGCTGCCCTTTCTAAAAGCCTGCTGTGTAAATAAAAAACATCTCCTGGATATGCTTCCCTACCTGGTGGTCTTCTTAAAAGTAATGACATTTGTCTATAAGCAACTGCTTGTTTAGATAAATCATCATAAATTATTAAAGCATGCATTCCATTATCTCTGAAATATTCCCCCATAGCACATCCTGTGTAAGGTGCCAAAAACTGAAGTGGCGCTGCATCTGATGCAGTTGCTGCGACTATAGTCGTATATTCCATTGCTCCTGCTTCCTCTAAAGTTTTTTCAATTTGTCTCACTGTTGATCTTTTCTGACCTATTGCTACATAAATACAATATAACTTTTGTTTTTCATCATTTGACTCATTTATTTTTTTTTGATTAATAATCGTATCAATTGCAACTGCAGTCTTTCCAGTTTGTCTATCTCCAATTATAAGTTCTCTTTGACCTCTACCGATTGGAACAAGACTGTCTACTGATTTTAAACCTGTTTGCATAGGCTCACTTACTGATTTTCTTGGAATAATCCCAGGCGCTTTCACTTCTACTCTGCTTTTTTTAATACTTTTTTCTAATGCACCTTTTCCATCAATAGGATTACCTAATCCATCTACAACTCTACCTAATAATTCTTTACCAACTGGTGTATCCACGATAGCGCCTGTTCTTTTTACCGTATCACCTTCTTTAACAGCTCTATCATCGCCAAAAATTACAACACCTACATTATCGCTCTCTAGATTAAGCGCCATGCCTTTTGATCCATCTGAAAATTCTACCATTTCTCCAGCTTGAACATTGTCTAAGCCATAAATTCTAGCTATACCATCTCCAACGGACAATACTTGACCAACTTCTGTAACTTCTACTTTGTCACCAATTTTTTTTATTTGCTCTTTTAATATTTTTGTTACTTCTGAAGGATTTATCTCCATTTATGCCTCTATCATTTTATTTTCTATTTGTTGTAATTTACTTTTTATTGACGTATCGATCATTACGCTCTCAATTTGCATAATTAAACCACCAATTAAACTTGGATCAAACTTATACTTTAAGTTTATATTTGATCCAAATTTTTGTGAAAGATCTTTTTTAATACTTTCAATTTCATTATCATTAAGTTTTTTAGCGACTGTTAAATTTGCTGATATATCTCCTCTTTTTTTTAGACAAATATTTAAAAAGTTATTTAATATTTTTTCTACAAAGAAAAATCTTCTTTTTTTTATCAGAAAGTTTAAAAATTTTTTTAATAGAGAATTAAATTGGAATTTTTGGGAAATTGAATCTATAGCTTTAGTTTGATCAAATTGTTTAAGTGTTGGATCTTTTATTAAAATATTAAATTCTGGGATGTTGGATAATAAATTTAAAAAAAATTTTACATTATTTTCTATCTCATCCAAGTTTTTTTCTTCTACAGCCAGTTCATAAAGCGCTTTGGAATAGCTTTTTGCGGAAGCATCAGAAAATACGTTTTTGTTCCCCACTTAGTTTATCCTTATAGTAATAAATATAAAAATTTCGAAGTTAATTAACACAACAATGAAGTCTCTTCAAGGGACACGTTGATCAAAAGGTGTATATTTTCAGTATTAATTGAAGCTTATTGGGTCAACATCAACTGCTAGTTTTATTTCTTTTTGAATTTTAAAATTCTTTAAAATATTGGATAATTTTTTTTGAACTCTTTGATTTTTTTTAGACCTTATCAAAATCCTATATCTAAATTTATTATTAATCCTGTATATGGGTGCAATTACTGGTCCTAAAACTTTACTACTTATATTATCCTCAATTTTTTTTTTTACCTTATTAGAAAATATTTCCAAACTTTTATTATTGTTTCCTGACATAATTATTGAAATAAATCTTTCAAAAGGTGGTAAATTATTTCTTTTTCTTAAATTTAGCTCATTTTCTAAAAAAATATCTGGATTTTGATTAGTTATATTTTTAATAAGTTTTTCGTTTTTGCCATATGTTTGAAAATAAACTATTGATGCTTTACCTGTTCTTCCAGCTCTCCCAGATAATTGATGAAAAAGTTGTACATTCTTTTCTGATAATCTTAAATCATAACTATGTAATGTTAAGTCTATATCAACCACCACAATACAATTAAGGTGAGGAAAATGGAATCCTTTTGAAATCAATTGGGTTCCAACAAGTATTTGAATATTATTATTCTTAATATTTTCTAAAATCTTTGATGATATTTTTTTATTCATAGTGTCGCTTGAAAAAATACTCACAACCTTATCTGGAAAAATTTTTTTAACCTCATCGAATATTTTTTCTACACCAGGACCACTAAAAGTATATTCACAATTCGATTTGTCATCACAGATTCTTTCGAGGCTTTTGTTTAAACCACAATAATGACATATTAACTTATTTCTATTTTTGTGATATACGAGATTGATTGAACAATTTGGGCAATTATGAGTTTTAAGACATTTTTTACACAATACAAAAGGTGCATAACCTCTACGATTTATAAAAAATAGAACTTGGTCATTTTTATTTAGATGAGACTTTACTTTTTCAATTATTTCGTCTGAAATCCATCTTTTTTTATTTTTATTTAATTTCACTATTTCATGTTTGGGATGATTGGCTTTTTGGTATCTTTCAAACATTCTTGAAACATTATATTTACCAGTTTTAATATTTTGAAAAGTTTCCAAAGATGGTACAGCTGTGATTAGATTTATTGGTATATTTTGAAATGAAGCTCTTGATATTGCCATATCCCTAGCATTATAAATTACACCTTCGTCTTGTTTATAAGACTGATCATGTTCTTCATCTACAATAATTAAACCTAAGTTATTAAATGGTAAAAATAGTGATGATCTTGCACCAATCAGAACTTTAATTTTTCCTTTTGCTAAACCATTCCAGATAGTTTTTTTAGTCTTTTTTGTAATTCCTGAATGCCAAATTGCAGGTTGAAAACCAAAAAAATCTAAAAATTTTTTTTGAAACTCACCTGTTAAACCAATTTCAGGTAGCAATATAAGTCCCTGAAATCCCTTATTTAATTTTTTTTGTAAACTATTAAAATAAACAATTGTCTTTCCAGAGCCAGTTGTGCCTTGTATCACATGCACTCGAAACTTAGAGTCATTTTTTGTAATGTCATTAAGTGTCTTTTTTTGCTCTTTTGACAGTTGATAATTAATTTTCTTTTTCGATTTCATATAGAATTTCAAATCATCAATGTTAAATTGATCCAAGATTGGATCATTTAGTAAATGAAGTTTTAATGCCATTCCTAATGGAACTATATTATATTCACTGAACCATTTAATAAAATTAATTGTCTTAAGACTCAATGATGGTAAATCTAATTTTTTTGAAACCTCTTTTTCAACAAATTTTTTTTTAGTCTGCTCAAACTCATTCCAAACAACACCAATTTTTTTTTCTTTTCCAAACGGAACAGTAACATAGTCTCCTGTTTTCAAATTTAAATCTCCTGATTGATATGTAAATGGATGATTAAATATATTTGGAAGTAATATAGGAATTTTCATAATTTATTATGAAAATATACTAAGAGTGAATCTGTCTTTTATCTACTGATAAAGCTGCTTCTTTCACAGCTTCGCTGAATGTGGGATGAGCATGACAAGTCCTTGCTATATCCTCTGAACTAGCACCAAATTCCATTGCCACTGACATTTCTGCAATAAGTTCGCCAGCATGAGGTCCTATAAGGTGAACACCTAATACTTTATCTGTAGTTGAATCTGCTAATATTTTAACGAATCCCTCTGATGTGTTTACCGCTTTTGCTCTTGAATTTCCTATAAAGGGAAATTTCCCAACTTTATAATTTATGTTTTTTTCTTTCAATTGCTCTTCTGTTTTTCCTACATAAGCTACCTCTGGGTTAGTATATATTACACCAGGGATTACATCGTAATTAACGTGTCCATCTTGCCCTGATATTATTTCTGCTACCGCTATACCCTCTTCTTCCGCCTTGTGTGCAAGCATAGGACCACTTATGACATCACCTATAGCATAAATATTACTTATATTTGTTTGAAATTTATCGTTTACAATAATTCTTTTTTTATCATCTATTTTTATACCAACTTTTTCTAGATTAAGGTTTTTTGTATACGGTTTTCTTCCAACAGAAACTAAAATTTTATCACAATCAAATTTCAATATTTTTTTTTGTTCATTAATTACTTCGATTGACAACCCTTTCTTTTTTTTAATTATTTTTTTAACTTTAGTTTTTAAATGAAAATTTATTCCTTGTTTCTTCAAAATTTTAAGAAATTCTTGAGAAATTTCTTTATCCATACCAGGGGTTATATGATCTAAAAACTCTATAACATGTATATCAGATCCAAGTCTAGACCAAACCGATCCTAATTCTAAACCAATATATCCTCCCCCGATTATAAGCATTTTTTTTGGAACCTCTTTTAATGACAAAGCAGTAGTGGAGGAGATTATTTTATCCTCGTCATATTTAACTCCAGGTAATGAAGAGGGCTCAGATCCTGTGCTTATAATTATATTTTTAGCAATTATTTTATTTTTGGTACCTGTATTTGTTTCAACTTCTATTTCATTGTTAGATAGTAGACTACCTACTCCATTTAAATAGGATATCTTGTTTTTTTTGAATAAAAATTCAATTCCTTTTGTTAAATTTGATACTGATTTATCCTTATTTTCCATCATTTTATCTAAATTAAGATTTAATTTTCCAATCTCAATCCCCATATCTGAAAATTTTTTTGCTTTTTGATAATTCTCAGAAAGATTTAATAAGCTTTTAGACGGTATACACCCAACATTTAAACAGGTACCACCCAAAGTTGGTCTAAGTTCAATACAGACAGTATTAAATCCTAATTGGGAAAGTCTTATGGCGCAAACATAACCTGCTGGACCTCCACCAATTACTGCAGCATCATAATTTTTGGACATTTAGATATCTTTAAATAGGTTCTCTGGATTTTCCAAATTTTCTTTAACATTTTTTAAAAATGAAACGGAGTCCTTGCCATCTATTATTCTATGATCATAAGACAGCGCTAAATACATCATTGGTCTAATTAAAATTTCATTTTCTACAACTATTGGCCTATTTACGATATTATGCATGCCGAGTACTCCTGATTGCGGCGGGTTTAGTATAGGAGTAGACATCATTGATCCATAAACCCCGCCATTACTTATTGTGAAAGTTCCACCTTGCAAATCTTCAATCACAAGGGTTCCATTTTTAGCTTTTTCACTTAAGGTTTTAATACTTTTTTCTATGTCTGCAAAAGTCATTTCATCTGCGTTTTTTAAAACAGGAACCACTAGGCCTTTATCTGTTCCTACTGCAAAACTTATATTATAATAATTTTTATATATAATTTCTTGACCTTCAACTTCAGCATTTATAGATGGAAAATTTTTAAGTCCAACAATACATGATTTAATAAAAAAAGACATGATACCTAATTTTTCTCCATACTTTGCCTGGAATTTATCTTGATTATTTTTTCTAATAGAAATTACATTTGTCATATCAACTTCGTTAAATGTTGTTAGCATCGCAGCGTTGTCTTGTGCCTCTTTTAATCTTTTAGCAATAGTCTGCCTCAATCTAGTCATTTTAATTCTTTCTTCATGACCAAACTTAATTTTTCTCTGATTTGGTTTTGGTGTAGAACCCATAAGTCCAATCAGATCCCCTTTTAGAATTGCACCATTTTTTCCTGTACCCTTAACTTTTTGGATATCAATTTTTTTTTCAGATACAATTTTTCTGACAGCAGGCGATAAGTTTATTTTATTTTCATTTTTTTCTTCATCTATTTCATTGTTGAGCACTAATGGTTGTTCATTTTCGTTATTTTCAGTTTCATAAAGTTCAACCTGGTCTTCATTTTCTTCAGTTTCTAATTGAATTATATTATTCTCCTGAACTTCTTCTGAAGTATCTGGCTTAGGGCTTTGATTTATTTCTTTTTTTGACTCTTTAGCTAAATTATCAGAAGAATCTACCTCATTTATTTCTTTTTCACTATTTTCAATTACACCAAGAATTGCACCTACTTCGACTGTATCTCCTTCTTTAGAATTTACCTTGTTTAAAAATCCAGATATTGGAGATGGAACTTCAAGATTTACTTTATCTGTTTCGAGCTCTACCACAGGTTCATCTGCTGAAACTTTATCCCCAGCATTTTTTAACCATTTTGCAACTGTAGCTTCAGTTATGCTTTCTCCTAAAGCTGGAACTAATATTTTTTCACTCACTAATTAAATACCTCGTTAATTATATTTTTTTGTTGGCTCAAATGCCTTTTTGCGTAACCAGTAGCTGGTGATGCAGCAGGTTTTCTACCAATATATTTTATTACATTATTCTTAGCCCCAATGTAATTTAAAGTCCACTGTATATAATCCCTCACCGAAAACCAAGCACCCATATTTTTAGGCTCTTCTTGGCACCAATAAAATTTTGCATTTTTAGCATACCTTGTAATTTCTTTTACTAAAGGCTTAACTGGAAATGGATAAAGTTGTTCTATCCTAAAAAACACCACATCATCAACCTGAGCTTTTTCTCTAGCTTCAAGTAAATCAAAGTAAACCTTACCAGAGCACAATATTACTTTTTTTATTTTTTCATTCCTTTTGAGGTTTATAAATCCTTTTTCATTTGGATCTATTGCATGATCCCACAAAACTCTATGAAATGAATTATTTTTGCTGAAATCTTTAATTTTTGATGTGCATAATTTATTCCTTAATAATGATTTGGGAGTCATAATCACTAATGGTTTCCTAAAATCTCTATGTATTTGTCTCCTCAAAGCATGAAAATAATTTGCAGGAGTAGTACAATTCATAACTTGTAAATTATCTTGAGCGCATAATTGTAAAAATCTTTCTAATCTTCCAGATGAATGTTCTGGTCCTTGTCCCTCATATCCGTGCGGCAATAACATTACAAGACCACTTGCTCTTGACCATTTTCTCTCACCTGAGGCTATAAATTGATCAATTATTATTTGTGCACCATTTGCAAAATCTCCAAATTGTGCCTCCCAAATTGTTAATGTACTTGGTTCAACCAAGCTATAACCATATTCAAAACCCAAAACTGCTAATTCTGAAAGTAAACTATCTACAATTTCAAATTTTTTCTGCTGGTTTGAAATATGGTTCAAAGGTATATATCTTGAGTTGTCTTGTTGATTTCTTAATACTGAATGTCTTTGACTAAAAGTACCCCTTCCTGAATCTTGACCAACCAATCTTACAGGGAACCCTTCATCCAATAGCGTTCCAAAAGCAAGTGCCTCTGCTGTAGACCAATCAATTCCACTAGAATTATCAATAGTTTTTTTTCTATTTTCAAATATTTTTTTTATAGTTTTGTGAACATTAATATCTTCTGGAATAATATTAATTTTATTTGAAATTAATTTTATTTTTTCAATTTCCACTCCGCTATCCCCTCTTTTGTCCTTTCCTTTTTCGGGCTTATATCTAGACCACGTTCCTTCATACCATTCAATTTTTGGTTTATAATCTTTTGCGGTTTTATATTGGTTTTCTAGTAAGCTTCTAAATTCACTTTTTTGACTAACAAATTCATTTTCAGTTATTATTCCATCACTAATCAATTTTTTTCCATAAACATTTAATGTTGTTGGATGATTTTTAATTTTTTTGTACATTAGTGGTTGTGTAAAAGACGGTTCATCTCCTTCATTATGTCCAAATCTTCGATAGCAAATCATATCAATAACAACATCTTTGTTAAATTTTTGACGGAATTCGATAGCGATTTTTGCACAATAAACTACTGCCTCTGGATCATCTCCGTTGCAATGAAGTATTGGCGCATCTACTACTTTTCCTAAATCAGATGGATAAGGACTTGATCTTGCAAATCTTGGACTTGTTGTAAAACCAATTTGATTATTTACTATAATGTGTATTGCCCCGCCTGTATTATGTCCAGGAAGACCAGACATTGCAAAACATTCTGCCACAATTCCTTGTCCTGCAAACGCTGCATCACCATGGATTAAAATTGGAATAACTTGGTTTCTCATAATATCATTATGATAAAATTGTTTAGCTCTTGTTTGTCCCAAAACAACTGGATCAACTGCTTCAAGGTGAGAAGGGTTATCTGTCAAACTCACATGAACTGAATTTCCATCGAATTCTCGATTTGATGATGCACCTAAATGATATTTAACATCACCAGCTGATTCCTCTTCTATGTTAGATATTTCACCAGCAAATTCGTTAAATATTCTTTTATAAGATTTTTGTAATACATTGGCTAAGACATTAAGCCTACCTCTATGTGACATTCCAATTTTGACCTCTTTTACTCCAAGTTGTCCACCTTTTTTAATAATTTGTTCTAAAGCAGGAATTAACGACTCAGCTCCATCCAAACCAAATCTTTTTGTTCCAACATATTTAGTAGCTAGAAATTTTTCGAAACCCTCCGCCTGAATTATTTTATTTAAAATTGCTTTTTTTCCATTTGTTGTAAAGTTTAACTTATTATCGTCTTTTTCAAATCTTTCCCTTATCCAAACCTTTTCTTTTGGATCAGAAATATGCATGTATTGAGCTCCAATAGTTGAGCAATAAATTTTTCTGAGTTTTGACAATATTTCACTTATATTTGCGTAACCTAAATCCATATAATTATCTAAATAAATTTTTCTTCTATAATCCTCTTTTTTAAATCCATGATCTGATGGATGTAGTTCATGAACATAATCTCTATTCATAAGTCCTAGTGGATCTAAATTTGCTATTAAATGACCCCTTATTCTATATGCTCTTATAAGTGCAATCGCTTTGACGGAGTCTATCTTGCTTAACTCTAAATTTTCATTGTTTTCTTGTTTATTTAAATCTTTTATTAAAAATTTTTTGTTACCCCAAGAAGGACCATTTATTTCCTTTAAAACATCATTAGCATTTTCATCCAATCCTATAAAATATTGTTTCCAGCTTTCAGGAAGAGAAGGGTCTTTTTGAACAAATTTTAGATACATGTTTTCAATAAATCCACTATTTGATTTATCAAGAAATGAAGTTTTTTGATAATTAAGATTTTTAGAAGAGCTCATTATATATTTATTATAATGTATGGTTTTTATTTTAAAAGAGACAATTTATCTTTAAGAGTATTTCCAATTTCGCTAGGCGAGTCAGCCACAGTTATTCCAGCATCTTCCATTATTTTAATTTTTTCCTTGGCACCACCTTTTCCTCCTGAAATAATTGCTCCAGCATGTCCCATCCTTTTACCTCTAGGTGCAGTGAGTCCTGCAATAAAACCTACTATTGGTTTTTTTATTTTGTTATTTATAATAAATTCAGATGCTTCTTCTTCAGCAGAACCTCCGATTTCTCCGATTAACAGTATTGACTTAGTTTCTTCATCTTTTAAAAATAAATCTAGACAATCTATAAAACTTGTTCCATTTACTGGATCTCCACCAATACCAACACAAGTAGATTGTCCAAGACCATTTTTTGTAGTTTGATAAACTGCTTCATAAGTTAAAGTACCAGATCTTGAAACTATACCAACTGAACCTTTTTTATGAATATTTCCAGGCATGATCCCAATTTTACATTCGTCTGGAGTTATTATGCCAGGACAATTTGGTCCAATTAACTTTGATTTGGAATTTTTTAAAATTTTTTTAACATAAATCATGTCCAAAACTGGAATTCCCTCTGTAATACAAACATTTAAATCAATTTCAGCCTCAATTGCTTCAATTATTGCTGAGGATGCAAATTTTGCAGGCACATAAATCATACTAGCATTAGCACCTGTATGCTTTTTTGCATCTTTTACAGTATTAAAAACTGGTCTATCTAAATGAGTTTGTCCTCCTTTTTTTGGTGTAACTCCTCCAACTATATTTGTTCCATATTTTATTGCCTCAGATGAATGGAAAGTTCCATTTGATCCTGTAAAACCTTGACAAATTACTTTTGTATTTTTGTTAATTAAAATTGACATTGGTCTACTCTACTGAATTAACTATTTTTTTAGCTGCATCAGATAAATCTGACGCTGAAATTATTTTTAATTTTGATTCTTGTAATATTTTTTTTCCTTTTTCAGAGTTAGTTCCCTCTAATCTAACAACTAAAGGAACGCTTATTTTTGTTTCCTTAGCAGCAGCTACAATCCCTTCGGCGAGTACATCGCATCTCATAATTCCTCCAAAAATATTAATCAGAATTCCTTTTACATTTTTATCAGACAATATTATTTTAAACGCTGAAGTTACTTGTTCTTTAGAGGCTCCTCCACCAACATCTAAAAAATTTGCTGGCTCTGCCCCATATAACTTTATTATATCCATTGTTGCCATGGCTAAACCTGCGCCATTAACCATACAACCAATATTCCCATCTAATTTAACATAAGACAAACCTAAATTACTTGCTTCTATTTCCGTTTTATTTTCCTCGTTCAAATCTCTAAGTGATTCAATATTTGGATGTCTAAATAAAGCATTATCATCAAAATTTATTTTTGCGTCTAAACAAACCATATCATTGTTTTTTGTCAAAATTAGTGGATTTATTTCAATCATACTACAATCATTCTCTACAAACATTTTTTGTATATTTTTTATTATTTCAATTGTTTTTTCTTTTTCGTCATTTTGTAAATTAAAAATTTTAACAATATTTTCATACTCTATCTTACTAATTTCCTTCAATGAATTAAGCTTTGTGGTAAAAATTTTTTTTGGATCTTCTTTTGCCACTTCTTCAATATCCATTCCACCTTGATCACTAGAAATAAATATTAATTTTGATGATGATCTATCAATTAAACATGCTAGATAAAATTCTTTTTCTATCATTGAAATTTCTTCTACATAGAGTTTTTTTACTTTTTTCCCTAAAGGACCAGTTTGCTGGGTAACTAGTGTTTTACCCATTAAACTTTCTGCTCCTTTGTTCAATTCCTCTAGATTATTGAAAATTTTTACACCTCCAGCCTTACCTCTACCGCCAGAATGAATTTGAGCTTTAAGAACAAATTTGTCAGTTTTTAATAATTTTGACTTTTCTATTAGATCTTTAATGTTATCTGAAAATACACCATTTGGTACTTTAACTCCATACTCTTTAAGTAATATTTTAGCCTGATATTCATGAATATTCATTTACTTAGACAAATCTTTATCAATATTTTTTGCAGCTTCCCAAAGTTTTTTGACTGAATAAATTGAATGCAAAAATTGTTCTTTTTCCTTTGGATCAAGTTTAATTTCCTCAATTTTTTCAACTCCATTTTTGCCAATTATCGCAGGAACTCCTGCATATATATTGCTTACACCATATTCTCCATTAAGATAAACAGCACAAGGTAAAAGTTTTTTATCATCTTTCAAATATGTTTCGGCCATTTGAACGCCTGATGCTGCAGGCGCATAGTATGCAGACCCTTTCTCCAAGTATTTGACTATTTCAGCACCTCCATCTCTTGTTCTCTGATTTATCTCCTCTAGTCTTTCACTACTTATTTTTCCATTTTTAACAATATCAAGCAATGGTTTACCAGAAACTTTTGTAAATCTTGGAAGTGGTACCATGGTATCTCCATGTCCTCCCATAACCATAGAATCAATTTCTTTTACAGGTACGTTTAGTTCTAATGATAAAAACAACTTAAACCTTGAACTATCAAGTATACCTGCCATACCTACAACTTTTTTTGTAGGCAACCCTGAATATTTTTGAAATGCCATTACCATTACATCAAGTGGATTTGTAATACATATAACAAACGCCTCAGGAGAATTATTTTTGATGCCTTTAGCTACTTGTTTAATTATATTAAGATTTATACCTAAGAGATCATCTCTACTCATACCAGGCTTCCTAGGGACGCCAGCAGTTATAATAATAACATCTGAATTTTTTATATCTTTATAGTTATCTGTTCCAATGAATTTTGCACTAAAACCATCAACCGATGAGGATTGAGCGATATCTAAAGCTTTACCTTTAGCAATTCCTGCAGCAACATCAAAAAGCACAATCTCATCTACAAGTTCTTTAAGGCCTATCAAATGTGCTAGTGTTCCACCAATTTGACCTGATCCTATTAATGATATTTTTTTCATTTTAGTTTATTTCATTGTTGGCATTACAAACTCTGGGTCAGATCTTACTCCTGACGGCCATCTAGATGTAATTGTTTTTAGTTTTGTGTAAAATCTTACCCCCTCAGTACCGTGCATAGCACTATCTCCAAACAAAGATCTTTTCCAGCCTCCAAAGCTATGGAATGCCATCGGTACTGGTATAGGAACATTAATTCCAACCATACCAACCTGAATTTTATTTGCAAATGTTCTACCTGCATCTCCATCTTTGGTATAAATACTTACGCCGTTTCCAAACTCGTGTTCATTTATTAACTTTGTTGCCTCATCAAAGCTTTTTACTCTTATGACAGATAAAACTGGGCCGAAAATTTCCTCTTTATATATTCTCATATTTTTTTTAACATTATCGAATAAACAACCGCCAATAAAAAAACCATTCTCATAACCTTGTAATTTTAAATTTCTACCATCAACTATTAGGTCTGCTCCTTCTTGAACTCCTAAATCTACATAACTTCTTACTTTTTCTAAATGATCTTTAGTTACTAGTGGACCCATTTCAGAATTTTTATCCATACCTGGACCAACTTTTAAATTTTCGACTTTCTTTGATATTCTTGAAACTAATTCATCTCCAACTTCTCCTACTGCTACTGCTACTGATTGTGCCATACATCTTTCTCCAGCAGATCCATACGCAGCGCCCATTAGTCCATCAACAGCTCCATCTAAGTCACAATCTGGCATTACTACTAAATGATTTTTAGCGCCACCTAATGCTTGTACTCTTTTTTCATTTTTTGCAGCATTTTCATAAATATATTTTGCAATAGGTGTTGATCCTACAAAACTAACTGCCTTTACGTCTTTATTTTCTAAAATTGCATCCACTGCCTCCTTTGATCCATTGACAACATTTAATACTCCATCAGGAAGTCCAGCATCTTTCAAAAGTTGAGCTAACATAATTGAGCATGATGGGTCTTTTTCAGATGGCTTTAAAATAAAAGTATTTCCACACGCTATAGCAATTGGGAACATCCACATTGGCACCATAGCAGGAAAATTAAAAGGAGTTATTCCTGCCACAACACCTAATGGCTGTCGCATCGACCAACTATCGACATTGGTTCCAACATTTTCAGAAAACTCTCCTTTTATGACTTGTGGTATACCACAAGCAAATTCGACAACTTCAAGACCTCTTTGCAAAGAACCCTTAGCATCTTCATAAACTTTTCCATGTTCTTTTACAATTATTTTTGTAAGTTCTTCAAAATTTTTTTCAATCAAGTTTTTAAATTTAAACATTACTCTTGCTCGTTGAAGAGCTGGTTTTACAGACCAACTTTCAAAAGCTTTTTTTGCGACTTTTATCGCTTCATCTACATCCACCTTATTTGCTAGAGAAACTTCTGAAATCTGTTCTCCAGTTGATGGATCAAATACTTTACCTCTGATATCTGATGAACCTGATAAATGTTTTCCTGCAACAAAATGTTGGATTAAATTCATGATAAAATTTATAAATTAAGTAATTAGCTTGTTGCAAGCATTTTTTTTATTGATGCAATTGCTTTTGCAGGATTTAAGCCTTTTGGACATGCATTTGTGCAATTCATGATAGTATGACATCTATAAAGTTTTAGCTCATCAGCTACTTTTTTGAGTCTTTCTTTTCTATCTTCATCTCTACTATCAATTATCCATCTATATGCCTGAAGTAAAACAGCAGGTCCTAAATATTTGTCTCCATTCCACCAATAACTTGGGCAAGAAGTTGAACAACATGCGCACATAATACATTCATACAGTCCATCAAGCTTTGCCCTGTCATCTTTTGATTGAAAGTTTTCTTTCTCAGGAGAGTTTGAATTTTTTAACCAAGGCTCTACTGACTCATATTGTTTATATAAAGTACTTAAATCTCCAATTAAATCTTTAAGCACTTTTAAATGTGGGAGAGGATAAATATTTATGTCTCCTTTAATTTCAGAATGTGATTTTGTACAGGCAAGACCGTTTTTACCATCCATATTCATTGCGCAAGATCCACATACTCCATGCGCACATGATCTTCTGTAAGCTAATGTTGGATCAATTTCATTTTTAATTTTATTTAAAATATCAAGAACTTTAGATGGACAGTTATCCATATCAACTTCATAAGTGTCTATTCTTGGATTTTCTCCTGTAGATGGATCCCATCTATATACATTCACTTTTCTTAAATTTTTTGAACCTGTTTTATCTTTATAAAACTTACCTTTTTTTACTTTTGAGTTTTCAGGTAAATTAATCTGAACCATTAATAAACTCTTTCTTGTGGAGGAAAATATTGTACATCATTTGATAATGTGCTTCTATGAACTGGTCTATAATCAATTTTTGTTTCACTACCGTTACACCATGAAAGAGTATGCTGCATAAATTTTTCATCATCTCTCTTTGGGAAGTCTTCTCTTGCATGCGCGCCTCTGCTTTCTTTTCTATAATAAGCAGAGTCCATCGTTGTAATTGCCTGCCTTATTAAATTATCAAACTCTAATGTCTCAACCAGGTCAGTATTAAATATTAAAGATTTATCTTTTATAGATATACTTTCCATACCATCAAAGGGTTTTCTTATTTCTTCAACACCTTCTTTTAATGTCTTATCAGTTCTAAATACTGCACATTTAGATTGCATAGTTTTTTGCATTGATAATCTAAGGTCAGCCGTTGGATTAATTCCATTTGAATTTCTTAAATTGTCAAATCTTTGTAAACATTTTTCAGTTTCACTTTCTGAAATATCGTCGTGTTTCATTCCAGGTTTAACAATTTCAGCAGCTCTCTTTGCTGCTGCTCTTCCAAAAACAACTAAATCTATTAAAGAGTTTGAACCCAGTCTATTTGCTCCATGAACTGATACACATGCTGCTTCACCAATTGCCATTAAGCCAGGAACAATTTTTTCTGATCCATTCATAGTTAAAACTTCTGCTTTAAAATTTGTTGGAATTCCACCCATATTGTAATGAACAGTGGGTACCACCGGTATTGGCTCTTTAGTTACATCTACATTTGCAAATAATTTTGAAGACTCTGATATTCCAGGTAATCGTTCTTCAATAACTTTTGGATCTAAATGATTTAAGTGTAAGTGAACATGATCTTTTTCTTTTCCTACACCTCTACCTTCATTTATTTCAACTGCTATTGACCTACTAACAACATCTCTTGATGCTAAATCTTTAGCTTTAGGAGCATATCTCTCCATAAATCTTTCACCCTTAGCGTTGACTAAATAACCTCCTTCTCCTCTTACACCTTCTGAAATTAAAGTACCATGACCATAAATTCCGGTAGGATGAAATTGCACAAATTCCATATCTTGTAAAGGCAAACCAGCTCTTAAAACCATTGCATTTCCATCACCAGTGCATGTATGTGCAGAAGTTGCCGAGTAATAAACTTTGCCATATCCTCCAGTAGCTATAATTGTAATATGAGATCTAAATCTGTGAATAGTCCCATCATTAAGATTCCAAGCTATTAAACCTTTGCATTCACCATCTTTCATCAATAAGTCTAATGCGAAGTATTCAATAAAAAATTTTGTATTATGTTTTAAAGCTTGACCATAAAGAGTATGCAATATTGCATGCCCAGTTCTATCAGCTGCTGCACAAGTTCTTTGAACTGGTTCATTCCCATAATTTTTTGTCATTCCTCCGAAAGGTCTCTGATAAATTTTTCCATCCTCTGTTCTGCTAAAAGGGACACCATATTTTTCAAGTTCTAACACTGCTCTTGGGGCTTCCTTACATAGGTATTCGATACAGTCTTGATCTCCGAGCCAATCAGATCCCTTAACTGTATCGTACATGTGCCACCTCCAGTCATCTTCTCCCATATTTCCTAGTGCAGCAGAAATTCCTCCTTGTGCTGCTGAGGTATGACTTCTTGTTGGAAAAACTTTTGATATACACGCTGTACTTAATCCGGCCTCACTCAAACCTACCGCTGCTCTTAATCCTGAACCACCTGCACCAAGTACAACTACATCGTATTCATGGTCAATTATTTTATAAGATTTCATAGTGTTAGTTTATATAGTACAAAAAAAGTAAATAACGGAATTATTATAGCAAATAAATATAATAATCTGTTTGCGACATTTTTTAATTTTTTATTAGTTATATAATCCTCAAAAACCTCACTTATGCTTAAAGATGAGTAAAAAAACATAGAAATTACTAATATTGAGAATAGAAACTTGCTTGGTTGAGTGGTAAAAAATATTACAAGTTCATCATAATTTTTGTCGTATAAAGATACAAGATTTAATAAAAACCAAAGAACTAATGGAACAAGAACAATCGAACTAATTTTTAAAAATAACCATTTTTTAGTAGCATTAATCATTAAATGAAATTCTTTCCCGTGATAAATATAAATATTGTTAAAATAAAGGATCCAAATATTACAAATAATCCTGAAATATTCGAAGTCTTAAGTTCAAATCCAATTCCCATGTCCCAAAATAGATGTCTTACTTCGCTTAGTATTTGAAATGAAAAGGACCACACAATTGAAATTATTAGAAATTTTCCAAAAAAACTATTTAAGATATTTTCAATAAAATGATAATTAGTTTTCCCCAAAAGTAAAAACGATACCCAGATACAAATTAATGTCATCACAATAATATTTATAATTCCAGTAATTCTGTGAGTGATAGAAACTAAAGAAGAAATATGCCAACTATAGATTTGTATGTGAGGAGATAATGGGTTTTCGTTTTTCATTTACTTAATATTATAATATGCCTCAGCAATTTCGACAGCATTTAATGCAGCACCTCTTAATAAATTATCTGAAACTATCCATAAATTCAAAGAATTTTTTCTAGAGTGGTCTTCTCTTATTCTAGACACGAATGTATCATTGTTCCCCTCTGCATCTATAGGAGTAATATATCCTCCATCCTCTCTTTTATCTAAAACTTTACAACCATCTGCATTATTAAGTATTTCAAAAATTTTATTAAGTGAAAGAGATTTCTCAAACTCAATATTTACAGACTCAGCGTGGGATACCATAACTGGAATTCTTACACATGTAGCAGTTACCTCAATATTTTGATCTAAGATTTTTTTAGTTTCATAGATCATTTTCAATTCTTCCTTAGTATAACCATCCTCAGAAAAAACATCTATATGGGGTATTGCATTAAAAGCAATTTGTTTCGTAAAATTATTTATTGAAACCTTTTTATTTTCTAAAACCTGTTTTGTTTGATCTATCATCTCATCCATTGGTCCTTTGCCAGCGCCTGATGTTGATTGATATGTTGATATTACAACTCTTTTAATTTTAAATTCATCATGTAAAGGTTTTAAAACCAATACTAATTGTGCTGTTGAACAATTTGGATTAGCAATAATATTTTTAAATTTATCTTTAATTATGTTAGCGTTTACCTGTGGAACTACAAGAGGAACATCAGGATCCATTCTATAAAAACTAGAGTTATCAATCACAACGGCATATTTAGATGCTATAGGCACAAATTTCTCAGAAATTTTTCCACCGGCAGAAAAAAAAGCTAAATCAACTCTTGAGAAATCAAATTCTTCTAAACTTTGGACATTTAATTTAACGTTATTGAAGCTAAGTTGTGTACCAACACTTTTTTTTGATGCTAATAAAAAAAGATTTTTAATAGGAAATTTTTTTTTCTCAAGTACTTCAATTATTTTTCTACCTACATTACCAGTTGCTCCAACAATAGCTATATTCATAACAATTATTTGATTTTATACTAAATGAAAGGTAAATCGCAAATCTTTCCGCTTGCTATCTTACCGTTAATTTCAATATTAAACCCTTGAGAGGCTTTAAAGAAGGGCTTTTTAACCATTGCAATTCCAATCACTTGTTTAAACATTGGATTATAACATCCTGATCTAAGCTCTCCAACTAATTGATTTTTTTCGTCTGTTAAATTCATTGATCCAGTCACACTTATTTCTTTAGCATCAATTTTGACACCCATTAATTTTTTTTTAATACCTTCAGCCTTAATTTTTTTTAACGCATCTTTACCAAGGAAGTTTATATCATTATCTAAATTTACATAATTATCGAAACCACATTCAAATGGATTATCTCCAATATCCATATCATTTCCATATGAAAGTAGAGAACTTTCAATTCTTTCAATTAGATTTGGACAACCTGGTTTTAAATTAAACTCTTCACCTACTTCGAATAATTTATCGTAAAGCGCTAAACCTGCTTTAGTATGCTCCATGTATACCTCATATCCTCCTTGTTTTGACCATCCTGACCTTGCAATCAGATGCTTTGCTCCACCAAATTCAAAGTAACCAAATCCAAAGAATTTTAATTTGGATATTTCAGGTCCAAGAACTTTTTCCATTAATTTAAAAGACTTAGGTCCTTGAACTGAAAAAATGTCAACATCAGGCTCAGATATTTCAACTTTAAAATTATTTCCTATTGCTAAACCTTTTGCAAAGAGACCCACATCGGAGTCAGATAGAGATATCCACCACCTTTCATCATTCAATTTTAAAACTACTGGATCATTTATAAGGCCTCCCTTATCATCAATAATAGGACAGTAATAACATCTTCCAACTTTAGAATTTGATAAATCTCTACAGGTCATTAGTTGAACTAATCTTGCAGAATCTTTTCCTGATATTTCAAGTTGTCTTTGAACTGCAGCATCCCAAACTTGTACGTTTTCTTTTAAATGATAATATAAATCATTTAAAGGTCCAAACGCCGCTGGCAGCAACATATGATTATAAACTGTGTAATGTGTTACTCCTTGTTTTTCTACTCTAGATGTATACTTGGTACCTCTAAGTCTTCTAGATTTTGCAATAAAAAAGTTTGTCATCTATTTCACCAAAAATTCTATTACGTATTTTCTCATTTCGAAAGCTCTTTCAAATATAATCATATGCCCACAGTTATTAATAATTTTCACTTCTGAATTCTTTATCATTTCAGCCATCTTATTTCCAACTTGTAATGGAACCATTTTATCTAGATCCCCAAATATACAGAGTGTTGAACAGGTTATTTTTTCTAAAGAATCTTTCCCGGTCTTATAGTTGTTACAAGCATTTAAGTCTACATACAAAATTTCTCTTATTTCTCGAGTTGAGTTAATAATTTTTTTTACTGGATTTCCTCCAATAAATGCTTTGGAACCCTCATAGCCCCATTTCATCATTAGTATTAAAGCTTTTTCATCTCCAGCCTCAGCTAAATCTAACAAATTCTGATTAACTGGAAGCTTATAAGATCCACCAACTAATACCAATTTATTTATTAGATCAGGATACCTCGATGCAAAATCAATACCTACTAAACAACCTTGCGAATGACCAAGAAAATTTAATTTATCTAATTCCAGTTTTTTCATTAAATCTTTTACCCAATCTGAAATATCTTCTATTGACTTTAAAGTTGGGCCATCTGAATTTCCATGCCCTGGTAAATCGATGGATAAAACATTAAAACCTTGTGCAACATAAAATTGCTCGTGAAGAGACCATACTATATGACTGAGCCCACTACCATGCATTAGAAGTATCGTAGGTCTATTTTTATCAATTTCCGTGCCGCCTGTTGAGATAAACACGTCTTTTTCGTTTACGTGCAGATTCAGTTTATCTCCTTAGCCTTTTTTCTGAGTTCAAATTTTTGAATTTTACCAGTTGAAGTTTTTGGAAGTTCACAAAATTCAATTTTTTTTGGGACTTTAAATCCAGCTAAAGTTTCTTTACAAAAGTCTATTAATTCTTTTTCTGATGTTGGCTTGTCTTTAACTACTTCAATGAAAGCACATGGTACTTCTCCCCATTTTTCATCAGGTTTAGCTACAACTGCTGCGATAGATACTGAGGGATGTTTAGCTAAGGTATTTTCTATTTCAATTGAAGAAATATTTTCACCACCAGATATTATAATATCTTTTGATCTATCCTGTATTTTTACATAACCGTCTGGGTGCATAACAGCTAAATCTCCAGTATGAAACCAACCATCTTTCATTGCTTTATCTGTTGCGTTTTTGTCTTTAAAATATCCTTTCATAACAACATTGCCTCTAATCATTATTTCGCCAATCGATTTTCCATCTCTCGGTACTTCCTTCATTGTCTCTGGGTTCATAATAGTTACGCCTTCGGTATTTGGATATCTAACTCCTTGTCTTGCCTTAATATCATTTTGCTTTTCTTCGTCAAATTCATTCCAAGCATCATTCCAAGCACATTGAGTAACATGGCCATAAGTCTCTGTGAGTCCATACACATGCATTACTTCAAACCCTAAGCTCTTCATTTTTTTAAAAATTATACTTGGAGGAGGCGCACCTGCTGTTAATACATAGACTTTTTGTTTTAATTTTTTTCGATCACTCTCTGGAGCACCTGTTATCATATTTAAAACAATTGGTGCACCTCCAAAATGAGTTACTTTATATTTATCAATTAATTCAAATATTTTCTTAATATCGATATTTCTAAGACATATTGTTCTTCCATTTAGCATTGGAACCGTCCAGGGGTAACACCATCCATTGCAATGAAACATAGGAACTACCGTTAGAAAATTTAACCTATTTGGCATATTCCAAGCAACTGCACTTCCTGTTGACATTAAGTAAGATCCTCTATGGTGATAAACAACGCCTTTTGGATTTCCTGTTGTTCCAGAGGTATAACTTAACGAAATAGCTTGCCACTCATCTTCTGGCATTTTCCAATTATAATCCTCATCACCTGTATCTAAAAATTCTTCGTACTCTAAATCTCCTATTTTTTCTAACTTTGATTGATCCGCATACTTATCATTTATATCAATTATTATAATTTTTTTATTTATTGTGCTTAAAGCTTTTTTAACTTCCAC
>MDSW01176301.1_pt1 | contig 26373 bp, 27 predicted proteins | sample 811171 | NCBI WGS metagenome assembly MDSW01 (sample SAMN05326641, study PRJNA326480) | marine metagenome | isolation source: seawater | place: Atlantic Ocean: North West | collected 2012 | reverse complement strand
TGCCGCTTAAGCCGTACAGGAGCGATGAGCCATAGAGAAACACTGCGGCAGCCGCAGATCCAACTAGAAGATATTTCAGCGCCGCTTCAGAACTGCGGGCATCCCTCTTCATGTATCCGGACAGGAGATAACTGGCGACAGAAAGGGTCTCCAGGGATATGAAGACGCTGACAAGATCTGTTGCACCACAAAGGAGCATGGCTCCGAGGGTTGCTGCGAGCAGAATCGCTGCGTATTCGCCAACAGGTGTGCCGCTCTGTTCTGCGTAACGCCAGCTGATCAGAAGAGACAAAAATGTTGAAAGGGCAATAACCGCTCGAAAAGCAACCGCCAAGTTGTCGGCCAGGAACGCACCAAGGAACGACGATTCCAACGGTGCATTCCACTGGAATGCCAAGAGAACCAGCGCAGTGCCCAGTCCCAGGTAACAGGTCGGAGGAACCCACCGAGCTGCCACTTTTTCACCTGCCAAATCAATCAGCAGAGTTGTAATCATCGCCAGCAGCACAGCCGCTTCTGGCAGAACCGCTGATGCATTTAAAGAAAGATTCAGCAGCTCGCCGGGGGCTGCCAGGGTCTGGGTGGCGAATGAGAGAGCACCCAACTCGGGCATGACCTGCTTCGGATCCAACGTCCTGTTGGAACTTTAGCGGCGGTCCTTCGCCACTTTGGGATGCAGGGTGCTGGTCGGTGCGATAAAGAAGGAACAACGGTTCATCGCCTGCCTGTGGCGCACACCCTCGTCATCGTTGAAAGCCCCACCAAGGCCCGCACCATTCGCGGGTTCCTGCCGAAGGGCTTCCAGGTCGAGGCCTCAATGGGTCATGTGCGTGATCTCCCGAATAACGCGAGTGAGATTCCTGCTGCAGCCAAAGGCCAAAAATGGGCCAATCTTGGAGTCAACACTGAAGAGGATTTCGAACCTCTCTACGTGGTTCCCAAAGACAAGAAGAAGATTGTTCGTGAGCTGAAAGATGCCCTCAAAGGTGCTGATCAACTCCTTCTTGCGACAGACGAGGACCGTGAAGGGGAGAGCATTAGCTGGCACTTAATGCAATTGCTGTCTCCCAAGGTCCCTGTGAAGCGAATGGTGTTTCACGAGATCACCAAGGAGGCCATCGGCAAAGCCCTGGATCAGACCCGTGATCTGGATATGGAATTGGTCCATGCCCAGGAAACGCGACGAATTTTGGATCGGCTTGTGGGGTACACCCTCTCCCCTTTGCTTTGGAAAAAAGTCGCTTGGGGACTCTCAGCAGGGCGGGTTCAGTCCGTTGCCGTGCGGCTGTTGGTGCAGAGAGAGCGAGCGCGGCGGGCGTTTCGCAGTGGCAGTTATTGGGATCTCAAAGCGCACCTCGATCAGGCCGGTAGTGGATTTGATGCCAAGCTCATTCATGTCGCTGGTCAACGGATCGCCAACGGCAGTGATTTTGATGAGACCACTGGTGGGCTTAAGCCTGGTAGTGATGTGCGGTTGCTGACAGAGCAGGAGGCAACTGCTCTGGCGGAAACGGTGCGGCAAAAGTCTTGGACAGTGAAATCTGTTGAGGAGAAGCCAACCACTCGAAAACCAGTTCCACCCTTCACGACCAGCACGCTTCAGCAGGAGGCGAACCGCAAGTTGCGCCTTTCGGCTAGGGAAACGATGCGTTGCGCTCAGGGCCTTTATGAGCGTGGTTTTATCACTTACATGCGCACAGATTCGGTGCATTTGTCGGATCAAGCGATCAGCGCTTCGCGCAGCTGTGTTGAGTCGCTTTACGGCAAGGCCTATCTGAGCAAGGGGCCGCGGCAATTCAGCACGAAGGCTCGAAATGCGCAGGAGGCTCATGAGGCGATTCGGCCGTCAGGCGCAAGTTTTCGGACGCCTGGGGACACCGGTTTGGAAGGACGTGACCTCGCTGTTTATGAGTTGATTTGGAAGCGAACCGTGGCGAGCCAAATGGCAGAGGCACGTCTCACCATGCTTTCGATTGATCTGAGCGTGGCCGAAGCGGGTTTCCGAGCGAACGGCAAACGGATTGATTTCCCTGGATTTTTTCGGGCCTATGTCGAAGGAAGCGACGATCCCGATGCCGCATTGGAGGGGCAAGAGGTGTTGTTGCCGACCCTTCAAGTCGGAGATGCTCCGACACCGAAAAAGGTGGAGCCCCTTGGGCACCAGACCCAGCCGCCGGCTCGCTTCAGCGAGGCTTCACTCGTCAAGATGCTCGAGAAAGAAGGTATTGGGCGTCCTTCCACCTACGCCTCGATCATTGGCACCATCGTTGATCGCGGTTACTCCACACTGCAGGGCAATTCGCTCACTCCCAGCTTCACGGCATTTGCGGTGACCGCTCTTCTAGAGGAGCATTTCCCTGATCTCGTGGACACCAGTTTCACGGCTCGGATGGAGAACACACTGGACGAGATTTCCCATGGCAAGGTTCAGTGGTTGCCTTATCTCGAAGGGTTTTATAAAGGCGATCAAGGTCTGGAGACACAAGTCCATCAAAGAGAAGGAGACATTGATCCAGGTGCATCGAGAACCATTGACCTGGAAGGGTTGTCTTGTGTGGTTCGCATCGGTCGGTTTGGCGCTTACTTAGAGGCAAAGCGCGTGAGTGATGACGGGGAGGAGGAGTTGATTAAGGCCACACTCCCCAGAGAGATCACCCCGGCAGACCTTGATGCAGATCAGGCCGAACTGATCCTCAAGCAGAAGGCTGATGGGCCTGAAGCATTGGGTGAGGATCCAGAGACGGGAGATTTGATTTATTTGCTGTTTGGTCAGTACGGCCCCTATGTGCAGCGGGGGCAGGTGAGTGACGAGAACCCGAAGCCCAAGCGCGCATCTTTGCCCAAAGGGGTGAAACCCGAAGATCTCAGCCTCGACGATGCGCTCGGCTTGTTGCGTTTGCCGCGGTTGCTGGGTGAGCATCCTGATGGCGGCAAGGTTCAGGCTGGTCTGGGCCGGTTTGGGCCCTATGTGGTGTGGGACAAGGGAAAGGGTGAGAAGGACTATCGATCTCTAAAGGGTGACGACGACGTGCTGGTGGTCGGCCTCAGTAGGGCGATGGAGCTTTTGGCGATGCCGAAACGGGGACGTGGTGGTCGAACGGCTTTGAAGGATCTTGGGAAGCCTGAGGGCAGTGAGGAGACGATTCAGGTGTACGACGGTCCTTACGGGCTTTATGTGAAGCAAGGCAAGGTGAACGCCTCACTGCCCGAGGGCAAGGGGGCGGATGATGTGTCTTTGGAAGAGGCGGTCGAGCTTCTCGCCGCCAAAGTGGCGAGTAAAAAAAGTGGACGGAAGAGTGCAGCGTCGAAGAGCAGTTCTGCCAAGAAACCCGCTGCGAAGAAACCCGCCGCGAAGAAACCTCCTGCTACGACCAAAACTGGCCGCTTGCGTGCCAGTGCAGTGCGTGTCATTAAGCCTGGCGACCGTTGATGCGTTTCCGCTTTCGGAGCTGGCTCTTTCTGACCGTGATGGTTCTTCAGGGCTGTGCTGGGACTCCAGTGGCAGAGCAACTGGAAGAGAGTTTTGACACAGATCGGCCAGAACCTTCAGCATCATCTGACGCGCCAAAAGCGGCGCAAAACGCAGCACCTGCGGCACGGACCACCGCCAAGCCCAATGATCAGATCAGCAATCAGACCACTGAGCAGACTAAAAGTGTGGCGATCGAGAACAGGTCTGAGATCAAGTCTGAGCCACCAAAGTCTGAGCCCCCAAAGGCTGAGCCCCCAAAGTCTGAGCCCCAAGCGGACTCATCTTCTGCCGTGAAGGTTGAACCAACGCAGCATTCGAGAGTGCCGTCAAAGGTGCAATCACTCTCTAGTCAGGCGTCGGTGCCCTATCGAATCATCATTCGTTTGGCAGCGTCTGATCCATCTGCTCCTGCCGAAGCGGTCACCAACGCTTTGCGTCGTGCCGATGTTGCTTTCTCCGTTGAGCGGATTGAACGAATTGAAGGCGACCCTGCTTCGCTTCCTCCAACCAAGCCATGACGACTGACGAGGTGCCGTTAAGTCGGCAGCAGGCGTTGAGATTGATCGAAGGGGCCTATCTCGCCGCGACGACTGGTCTGATTTGGCTGGCCCTGTATTACTTGCCCGTGGGTGGAGCCTTGTTTCGTTTAGCCCTGCCCCTGCCGCTGGCTTTGCTCCAGGTCAGACGGGGGCGGCGTTCCGGTTCGGAAGGGTTGTTGCTCGCTGTGCTGCTACTTACGGCGTTGATGGGCCCGGTTCGCGGTCCCTTGCTGCTGTTCCCCTATGGCTTGCTCGCACTTTGGCTTGGATGGTGCTGGTCAAAACGGGTGAGTTGGTGGCTTAGTTGGGGGTTGGGTGTGCTGTTGGGAACAACAGGTTTTCTGGTCCGCGTGATGGTTATGTCTGTCTTGGTAGGGGAAAACCTTTGGGTGGTGATCACACGAGCGGGCGCTGGGCTTTTAGATCGTTTGGTGGTGTTGCTCCACTTGCCCTTCTCTCCAGATTTGGTCCAGGTTCAGTTGATGGCCCTGGCGTTGGTGGTCACGCAGGAAGTCATTTATGTCCTATCCCTGCATGCCTTGGCGTTCTGGATTTTTCCAAGGTTGGGATCTGCTCTTCCAGCCCCTCCCCGTCTGCTCCATGGGATCGTGGCCCTTGACCCGCTCTGATCCTGGTCGTCTGCCTGCCAGTTGCAGGATGCTGGGTTCTCATCGAGGAGGCGTCAACCTTGATCATCAGCTGAAGTGGTGGCAGAAGCCAGCTCTGAAAGCTGATCTACTGCTGCTTTTGGCGGCAACGAAGACTGCGGAACATCCCGGCATCTCTGCTGCTGGTTGCACTGCAGCATCCAGGCGTCTGACCGCTCTTGCCGATGCGGAACTGCTTCAACGAGGGCCGGCGGTCAGACGCCGTTGGTCCTTACCAGCTCTCCCTGCCGGAGTGTCGCCAGCGTTGATCAGCCATGTTGTCGTCAAACGGCTTGGGCTGAATCCTCTGGTCGCTGCTATCGGTTTGCCTCTGTCTCCAGATTTCATGCATATGCGTCTGGAACCGCCTGGCGAGGGCCCTGCTGCTTGCCTCTCGGATGGTCACGCGATGACGCGGCAACGGGTGATCAGGCTCTGGCGACAGGGGGAGCGTCTTGGCCGCAGGCTCCGGCGCCCTCTGGTGCTTGCAGAATGTGTCCCCGGCGGGACGACCACGGCCCAGGCCGTGTTGAGTGCTCTTGGTTTAAAGGTGAGCGGTCTTGTGAGCGGCAGTGCTCGTCAGCCGCCTCAAGCCTTAAAACGCTCTCTTGTGGAGGCTGGTTTGGTTCGAGCAGCTCTTGGATCATCTCCTTCGTCTCAGGCTGTGTTGGCTGCCGTGGGAGATCCATTTCAGGCGGTGGCTGCCGGTTTGCTTGTTGGTGCGGCTCGGAGTGATCAGCCCGTGCTGTTGGGGGGTGGTAGTCAGATGATCGCCGTTGCAGCACTGGCCTTGATGGCCCTTCCAGTTCAGGAACGAGAGAACCTTGCCAAGCGACTCATCATTGGCACAACAGCCTGGTTGGCTCAGGAGGATCATCACGATGGCGCTGGGTCGATGTTGGGTCGATTGGTTGATGCGGCGTGTGAGCACTGCGGTGTCCCTTTGACGGTGTTGGCATGCGGTGTGCACTTCGATGCCAGTCGGCATCAACCGTTGAGGGATTACGAATTGGGATTCGTGAAGGAGGGGGTTGGCGCTGGGGCCTTGTTGCTTTTCGCACAGCTTCAGGGGGCTTCGACCGAGGAGCTTGTAGTGGGGTGTGACCGAGCGATGGATGCGCTGCTGGCAGCCCCCGTAACAGCCCCCGTTACGTCACCGGCATGAGTCGTCCTCGGCCTGGAACTGCTCTGTTCAGTCGGAGACGTCTGCTCCAGCTCTTGGGTGGCAGTGGATTGGTTGTCTTGGCGGGATGCCGTGGTTCTAATTCGGCGCCAAGGCTGATGGCAGCAGCGGAAACTCTGCCAAAGCTGTGGCAATCAACGCTGCCGGAACCTTGGCGACTTTTGCCGCTGAAGCCCGAGGATGCGCAAGTCTTTTGGGCGGCCGTGACCAGGGAGCAGGTTGACCTGGTGGCTGTGACGGATGGATGGTTGTCGGTCTGTCCTGAAGATCAATTGCAACCGGTTGAGGCTGGTTCTCTGCCAACACTGTTGGACGAAGCAGCCAAACGTTATTTGAGGAGCCTTGGCTCGATACGGGCTTCTCAAGTGTTGCCGGTTGGCGTCAGCCCATGGGTGATGTTGATGCGCCATGGCGATGCTTTGCAGTCTGCGGCGAAGCCTCTCAATTGGAATGTGCTTTTGGATCCTGCTCTGAAAGGACGGGTTGTGTTGCCTGCCAGTCCACGCCTGGTGATCGACCTAGCGGCTCGGATCACTGAAGCGGATGCTTTGCCAAGGCTTCGCCAGCAGGTGCTCAGCTTTGACGACAGACAAGGGATGAATTGGTTGTTGAAGGATCGGGCCCGTGTCGTGGTTCTACCGTTGCAACGCTGCATCACAGTGTTACGTCGAGATCCACGACTGCAAGCTGTTCTGCCTGAAAGCGGTGCTCCTCTGCATTGGACCCTGCTTGTTCGTCCGTCTCAGACGCGTGAACCAATACCTCGAGCCTGGGTTGAGGCGGCCTGGGAGCCACCGCTGCAAACGCGATTGCTTGCGACGGGATGGCGTCCCCCTCTGAGGGATCTCGAGCTCAAGCCGCTTGGCATCGATTTACCGAAGCGCCTGCGCACGCTGCTGTTGCCACCGGAACAGGTCTGGAACCGTTGTTGGTCGTTGCCTCCCTTGACCTTGCAACAGCAAGCGTTGATGGTGGATCAATGGCGTGCATCATCCCCATAAACGGCGGCGAGGAGCTGCTTGTAGACGTTGATGGGTGTCCTTAAGGAGATCAGGGATGGCAAGGTTGTGAGGACATCTCGGCAGACAGTCCCCACACCTGTTGCATGACGATGCATTGACGCTTTCCCACCAGTGCCCCGCCTGTCCGATCAAGTTGTATCGCTCTTGCGTGAAGCCAATCAAGTCATGGCCGATTGTGAGATTGCGGAGGTTTAGTAGTTCAGGAATCGGGACCGACTGAGGGCAGGGCAGACAGGCGCGGCATTGTTGACACAAGTCATCTCCAAGTCGTTGGCGACGTTGTTGATGCAGGCGATCCAAGGCAGCTTGCTCGTGGGTATCCAGTGGGCCTGCAGCTTCTGCCAGTTCTGCCGCAAGATCAAGATCACTTGCTGTGGCAGCACCCACGGTCAATGTCGTAATGCCAGCGGCCAGCAGATAGCGATACGCCAACTTGAGCGGTGCAATCGGATGACAGTCCTCGATCAGTGTTGTGCTGGGGGACTGAAGACGACCTCCTTTGTCAGCAGGAGAAATCGCCAGAACTCCCATTCCTGCTTGTCGGGCCTTTGCGGCAATAGGCAGCCTCTGAGGGTCGAGAAGGTGGAGATGCAGGCAGCAAAAGTCGAATCGCTTTGCATCGATGGCGGCATGGATGAGCTGTTGAGACCCGTGGCTGCTGAAACCCACTTGCTCGACCAGTCCGTTGGTCGTCGCCCAATCCAATAGCGCGCTGCCATCACCATGCACTGCCCAAGCCAGGTGTTCGGCGCAATTGATGCCATGGACCGCAAGGTTGTCGAGACGTTCAAGCCCGAGTCGTTTCAGGATTGCAATCAGTTGACGTTGTCCATGGGCTAACTCCAATCCAGGCAGAAGTTTGCTGGTGATCACCCAATCACCAGGAGGCGTTAAGCCTTGTTGGCGAAGAGTGCTGATCGCTTCTCCAAGGAATCGCTCAGCCGGTCCGTAGGCCGGGGCTGTTTCGAGGTGGTTGATCCCTGCGAGAGCAGCAGCTCGCAGGACCGCCGTCATCTGTTCGGCAGACCCTAATGCCCGCATTGTGCCGAGCGTAAAAAGGCTGACTGGTCGTCCCTTTCCGAAGACGCGTCTCACTCGTCATTGGAGGGCGGATGGTCCGACTCACCTCCATCTGGTTCGTGTTCATCTGTTTCGGAACCACTGTCTTCGCGTCGGCGTAAGTGACGCACCAGAGCAGCAGGACTGAGGTCGTCGACAAAACGGTTAAAGGCGCTTTGGTCTTCTGCGTCGGCTTCTGCATCAACGGGTATCGATGCTTCGGCGACGACCTCCTCAAGCATCCAGATGCTGCTGCCGGTTCGCACGGCTAATGCGATGGCATCGCTTGGGCGGGCATCGACTTCAATCAGATCGGCTTCTGCAATGGAAGGTTGCTCACTCGTGGCTTTGTTCTCGACGCTGGTTGTGGATTGTTCTGAGGATTGGTCTGGTTCGTTGGTAATGGGCAGCAGCTTGAGAACGGCGTGGAAGGTGCTCTGCTCGATGGCGTGGACGATGACACGCTTGAGTTCAAGCCCCCCAGCGATGAGAAGTGATGCCATCAGGTCATGGCTTAATGGCCTCGGCGGCTCTGTGTCTTGCAGCCCGGCCATGATGTTGTGAGCTTGGGCTTGATCGATCCAAATCGGCACTTGGCGACGACCGGATGGATCTCTCAGCAACACAATCGGCGTACGGCTCGCCGCATCAAGAGCAATCCCTGCGACGCTCATTTCAACCATGGCGACGCTGCGACCATGTCCGATTATGACTAGTTGAATCCCTTTGGGCGAGTAGACATGTTCACGGGGTTGGTTCAGGCGGTCGGACGTCTTCAAAAAAGGGCAGGTGGCGTCTTGGTGGAAGGCTGCTCGCCAATTGCTCCATTGCAGATTGGTGACAGTGTTGCGGTCGATGGTGTTTGTTTGACCGCAGCAGAGCTCAATCACGATTCATTCCATGCTGATGTAAGCGAGGAAACCTTGGCGCGAACCACGCTCGGCGCGAAAGCTGCTCGTGGTGGAGTGGTGAATTTGGAGCCTGCTTTGCGGTTAAGTGACCGACTAGGCGGACATTTGGTTAGTGGTCATGTCGATGGCTGTGGTGAGGTGATGGCTGTGGAATCGCTTCGCCATTCCTGGCATCTAGACGTGCGATGGCGTGAGCCACGTTTCGGTCGTTATGTCTGTGAAAAAGCCAGCATCGCTATCGATGGAATCAGTCTCACCGTGGCGAGCTGCGCAGCGGACGGAGTTTGTTTCAGGGTTGCGGTGATTCCCCACACTTGGGCTGCAACATCGCTGAATCATCTCAACGTCGGAGATCGGGTCAATCTAGAAGTCGATCAATTAGCTCGATACGCTGAACGTCTGCTTGATGCGAATCGCGTTCACGCGAGTGAACTTTCTGTCACCTCCCCGGATTTGTCCTCCGAGTGGCTTGCTGCCCATGGTTGGCACTGATCACAGGCAGGCAGATGTTTTATTCAGGGCTGACGTCGTCGGCTAAAGGTTTAAGCGAATCTGTGTCCTGTCCCAGAGGAAGCAGGCATATCGAGCCCGAATCCCGATTCAATTCAATCCGAAATTCCTGACCAGGTTCTAAACCGAGACGACGGGTGTAGGCATGGCCGATCAGCAGGTTGCCGTTGCCATGAACACGGGTTCGATATTCGGCTTGCCGCCCACGTGTACCGCTACCGCCGCTAGACGCGGTGGAAGGCACTTTGTAGCCTTTCGCCTCAACGAGGGCCTTGTAAAAGCTCTTGCGAAGAACCCGACCACTTGGCCCGACATAACCACATCCGCGAGCAATTTCATCCTCAGGCCTGTTGCTGAGGGATCTGGCCTTGTCAAGAAGATCGTTTCCGACCAGCATTGTGCCCACTGATTCAAATGAATTCTGACCATTTTCGCCTACTTAGGCAAGGGATTCAGATCAGATAGAGGATCACAAATAGAATGACCCAGATTCCATCCACGAAGTGCCAGTACAGTTCAGCAGCTTCCAGTGGGAAGGGATTGTTATGGGTGACACGTCCTGACTGAGGTCGTGTTTGCCACCACACAATCAGAATCATCAGGGCGCCAAGTGTGACGTGAAGGCCATGAAACCCTGTTGCAGCATAGAACGTGCTTGCAAAAAGGTTGTCGGTGAGTCCAAACGGAAGTGTGAAGTACTCCACCATCTGACTGACCAGAAAGGCGAGCCCAAGTGCGGCTGTGATCAAAAGCCAGTTTCGACAGCGATTGGTGGCGTTCTGATGTAAGGCTTTGCCCGCTTGATGAAAGGTGGCACTACTCACAAGCAGCAGCACCGTGTTGAGGATTGGCAGTGGCAGTTCCAGCTCATAAACAGCACCTGTAGGCAGTGGGTTCACTGCTTTGAAGGTGAGATAAGCGGCAAAAAAACCAGCAAACGTCATCCCATCGGCAACGAGGAAAGTCGCTAAGCCGAACAGCCGATGATCAGGGTGTTCTTCATCGTGATGGTGATCGGAATGATGCTCATCTGTTTCGATTGGAAGTGTGGTCATTTGCCGCTGCTCCAGAGATCACGACCGCTAATGGCTGTTAAGTCGAAGTCCTCTACTGGCACGCCATAGCCATAGGGCTCTTCGACAAGAGGAGCCTCACCAGTCCAGTTTTCGACGGGTGGTGGAGAGCTGGTCAGCCATTCAGGGGTGAGGGCGTTCCACGGGTTGTCTCCGGCTGGAGGTCCGGCAATGGCGCTTTGGATGACATTCCAGAGGAAAGGCAGTGTGCTGATTGCCATTAACAGGGCTCCTGCGGAACTGATTTGATTGATCAGAGTGAATTGCGGGTCATATTCCGCGACGCGTCGTGGCATGCCATTCAGTCCCAGCCAATGTTGGGGACCAAAACAGAGGTTGAAGCCGATGAATGTGAGGGCGAAATGGAGTCTTCCGAGATTTTCGTTCAGCATCCGTCCTGTGAATTTTGGATACCAGTGGTAAACGGAGGCAAAGATCACGAAAACCGATCCACCGAAGACGATGTAGTGGAAATGTGCCACCACGAAGTAGGTGTCATGCACATGAATGTCGAATGGGACCTGGGCGAGAGCCACACCTGTGATGCCGCCCAGCACGAAGTTGACGATGAATCCGCACGAGAACAGCAGGGCGCTATTGAGGCTGATTCGACCACCCCAAAGTGTTGCTAACCAATTGAAAAATTTGATGCCAGTTGGCACGGCAATGAATGCTGTCGCAATGGTGAAGAAGAGACGCATCCAAGGGGGTGTGCCGCTTGTGAACATATGGTGAGCCCAAACGATTAAGCCAAGAAAAACGATCGCCATGATTGAATACACCATTGTGGTGTATCCAAATAAGGGTTTACGGGCGTGCACTGGTAGGATTTCACTAACTAAACCGAACGCCGGTAAAACCATAATGTAAACAGCTGGATGTGAATAAAACCAGAAAAGATGTTGATAGACAACAACATTGCCGCCAAGAGTTGGATTGAAAAAACCAGTATGTGCGATGATATCGAAACTCAGTAAGACCAGGGTTCCTGCTAAAACAGGAGTTGATAGAACAACAAGAAGGCTGGTTCCAAGCATTGCCCAGCAGTACATTGGTAGCTGCATGAGCTTCAATCCTGGACGACGCAATTTCAGGATTGTTGCGATGAAGTTAATTCCGCCAAAAATTGAGCTTCCACCCAAAAGCAGAACGCTAAGGATCCAGACGATTTGGCCTGCCGCTGGTGTTGTAATGCTTAAAGGTGGATAGGCTGTCCATCCAGACTGAGCAGCACCAGTAAGAAAATAACTGGTGATCAGAAGTAATCCAGCGGGTGGAATCAACCAAAATGCCACGGCATTGAGTCGTGGGAAGGCCATGTCTCTGGCACCGACGTAAAAAGGAATCAGGTAGTTGCCAAAGGCACCATTCACGACCGGCACGATCCAAAGAAAAATCATGATGGTGCCATGCATTGTCAGCACCTGGTTGTAGACGTCCCTGGCCATGAAATCGGACATTGGGCTGACTAACTCTGTACGAATTGCGCCAGCTAGAAGGCCACCGATCAGATAGAAAATGAATCCACAAACCAGGTATTGAAGGCCGATCACCTTGTGATCAACGCTAAAGCTGAAATAACGCAGCCAGCCTGTCGGTTGAAGTCGTGGTTTGGGTGCAACCACTTGTGGAGATGTCGCGACAGTCATGTCAAGTTGTGGAGACGTCGATAGTGCTGTTGTTGTTGAACCATTCATCCCAGGCTTCAGGTTCCTCTACGACCACAGTTGACCGCATGCCTCCGTGATACGGGCCGCAGAGCTCTGCGCAAACAATTGGATAACGACCTGGTCGTGTTGGAGTAAAACTGAGTTGGGTCGGTTGGCCGGGGATAACGTCTTGTTTGAGACGGAATTCAGGCACCCAAAAAGCATGGATGACATCCTTTGCTTCCATATGAAGAGTGACTGGTCGACCAGCGGGAACATGTAATTCTCCAGATAAAATCTCACCCTGTGGGTAATGGAACAAAAAAGCGAACTGCATTGCTGTGACGTCAATCGGCAATGTATTAGCGGCAGCTTCGTTTGCGATTGACCCAGAACTGATTCCACCCCAGACACGTTCTTCTGAGGCTCCGGCCATGTGGTCGTGCGCGAGAGGAACCATCCCCCCCATGCGGTCATAAATGTCGTAGCTGTAAAGACCGACAAAGAGCACAACAACAGCTGGTACTGCTGTCCAAAAAATCTCAAGCGGAAGATTGCCCTCAATGGCAACACCGTCGCCAATCTGATCGGCTCGGCGTCGAAATCGAATCAAGCTAAACACGAGTAGGCCAAGGATGCCGACGAAAAGGATCGTGCCAATCGTGAATAAAACCTGAAAAAGTTCGTCGTAGATCGGGGCATTAACGCTGGCATCAATCGGCAGAAGATTGATGTTCTGGCCAACCCACATTCCTCCCAGAACAAGGACCATCCCAATCACAAGGGTGATGATCGTTGAAGGGATTTGCATTCTTGGAATCCCTGACTGCACTCAGCCTATGGAGGACGCCACCAATCTTCATGATGTGATTGTTAAGGCGGCCTGGAAATCGATGCGGGGACTCCCAATCAAGCCTGTTTCCACTGTTCACATGTCAGCAAAGGTGGACTCATTCTTTTTTCATCATGTTTCAGTCGTCCATGCAACGTGACGGCTCAGATCAGATCGCTACTGTCCAAATAACACTTCTTTGCATGTCTTGATTCGTGAGGTTTCGGTGACAGTTTCCTCCATGTCTCCGATTCGTCGGCGACTGGCTCTTCTTTCGTCCCATTTGGTGGTCGCCTTGGTTGCCCTTGTCGTGATTGGTGGCGCCACAAGAGTGATGGAAGCTGGTCTCGCCTGTCCAGACTGGCCTCTTTGTTATGGGTCATTTCTGCCAGGCCGTCAGATGAATCTCCAGGTTTTTCTGGAATGGTTTCATCGTCTCGACGCTTTCCTGGTCGGCATTGCTCTGCTTGTGATGGCTATCGCCTCCCTCGTGTGGAGGCGTTTATTGCCTAGATGGCTCCCCTGGTTGTGCGCTGGCCTTGTCATGTTGGTCGCCTTTCAAGGCGCCCTTGGTGCATTGACCGTGTTGCAGTTGTTGCCGTCAGGTGTTGTGACGGCTCATCTGGCATTAGCCATGACCCTCGTGGCCTTGCTCAGCGGTTTGACGCAACGTCTGATGCAACCCTCCCCTCAATCTGAAGCGCCGATCTGGTGGCGATGTTTGGCGGGTTTGGCTCTGCTGGGGGTCTTCTGCCAGTCGTTGCTTGGGGCTCGTATGGCTACATCTTGGGCGGCTCAGCGCTGTTTGGCCGGTGGAGAGGCTTGCCGCTGGCTGCTTTGGCACCGCTCTACGGCTACACCAGTGGCCCTCGTGGTGTTGGGATTTGTGATTACGGCTCTTCTTGTCAGTGGTTGGAGTCGTCGTCAATGGCCTTTTCTGCTCGGAGTCGTCTTGCTTTTGTCGACTCAGATTGCATTGGGGGTTCTGACACTCCGACTTGGCTTGGCTCAGCCGCTCGTCACGGTCGCCCATCAGCTCGTCGCTGTTCTGCTTGTTGCTTTGTTGTCGGCTCTCATCGCCCGCACGCCGCAAGCGCTTCCCTCTCGATCTCCTGCTGTTCTCGAAGACACCTCTCTGGAGCCTTGTCATGGCTAGTTCGATTTCCGCTTCAGCTCCGACCACCCTCTCTCGTGAAGAGGTTGTGCCATCGCGCAAGAGGGTCAAACTTCCCCCTTGGCTTGAAGTGGCTAAACCAAGGCTCATTCCTTTGTTGCTGGCCACGACCCTCGGAGGCATGGCATTAACCGAAGGTTGGCCTCTCTCTTCGCCCCGCTTGGTTTGCACCCTGGGTGGAGGCGCCTTGGCTTCTGCGGCAGCCGGTGTCTTGAATTGCCTTTGGGAGCAGGATCTCGATGGACGCATGGCCCGTACCAGCGGTCGTGCTCTTCCTTCAGGTCGGCTTTCACCCACCAACGCATTTATCGGTGCGATTGCCTGCACCCTTGCTGCAGCGATGCTGCTGGTCAGTGGCGTGAATTGTTTAGCTGCTGGACTGTCTCTGCTCGGTCTTTGTAGCTATGTCCTGCTTTACACGGCTCTGTTGAAGCCGCGTACCCCACAGAACATTGTGATTGGTGGGGTTGCCGGTGCGATTCCACCCTTGGTAGGAGCAGCGGCTGCGACCGGTCATGTCGGCTTGGGCGGTTGGTGGCTGTTCGCCTTGGTCATGGTCTGGACTCCCGCTCATTTCTGGGCTCTTGCCTTGCTCTTGAGGGAGGACTACAGGGCTGTTGGCATCCCGATGTTGCCTGTGGTGAAAGGGCCCGTGGTCACGGCAAGGGCGATTCATCGCTACGGCTGGGCGACGGTTGTGCTGAGTTCTCTAGGTGTTTTTGCTTTGCCGACTGGAGGGGTGTTTTACGGTCTGATGCTGCTTCCTTTCAACGGTCGACTGCTTCAAATGGTCAACCGCCTTGCGGAGGATCCCGATAGCTTGCCGCGGGCGAAGGGCCTGTTTCGTTGGTCGATTCTTTATCTCTTTGGTATTTGCCTTCTCTTGATTTTGAGTCGCACCTCACAAGCAACTCTGTTCGATCAGCAGATATGGATGTTTGCGGCTCAGCTGCAGATGAGTTAATTCTTCTTAGAGTCATTTGTGGATCCTTTAGCGGCAGACAGCGATCCCTCAATGGCGTTGATTGAATTGCGGCAGCTCAACAAGTCCTACGGCTCCGTTATTGCTCTGCGGGATCTCAACCTGTCGGTACAGGAGGGATGTCTGTTTGGTTTTCTCGGTCCGAATGGCGCCGGCAAGACCACCACACTGCGGATCCTGGCCACCTTGCTTTCTCCCGACTCTGGAGATGTTCAAGTGGCTGGTTTGAATGCTCTTGAGAATCCTCGAGCTGTCAGGCGGGCTCTTGGATATGTTGCCCAAGAGGTTGCGATCGACAAGATCCTCACCGGCCGTGAATTGATGCGGCTTCAAGGGGATCTGTATCACATGCTTCCTCGCGATAGGGATGCACGAATTGCTGATTTGGTGGAACGCTTGGGGATGAGTGACTGGATTGATCGTCGTTGCGGCACTTACTCAGGTGGGATGCGTCGTCGTCTAGATCTCGCCACCGGATTGCTGCATCGTCCGAGGCTGCTTGTGCTTGATGAACCAACGGTGGGTCTCGATATTGAAAGTCGAGCTGCCATCTGGGACCTGCTGCGACGACTTGTCAGCCAGGGAACAAGTGTTTTGTTGAGCAGTCATTACCTCGAGGAAGTCGAGGCTTTGGCGGATCGAATGGCGATCATTGATGGAGGAACGGTGATTGCGGAAGGCTCGCCTGACGACTTGAAGCGTCGATTGGGTGGCGATCGCGTCACTCTTCGTGTGAGGGAATTCAGTGATGAAGACGAGTCTCAGCGTGTGCAGCAACTTTTGAACGGCGTAGAGGGTGTGATTCAAGTGGTGGTCAACCGGGCTCAGGGCCATTCCCTCAACCTGGTCATCGAGAACGATGCGGTGGTGGATCGTTTGAGAGGCCGGCTTGCGGATGCAGAGATTCCTGTCTTTGCTCTCGCTCAGAGTCGTCCCAGTCTTGATGATGTCTACCTCCAAGCCACTGGTCGCACACTGATGGATGCCGAGTTGGCCGTGGCTGGTCAACGGGATGTCAAACAGGAGCGGCGTCAGTCCATGTGAAGACGTCAGATCCGTTCGTTCGCGTCGTCCTGCCTTTCCTTCCACTTACGGGATTTGCCCATGACCTCCTCTGGTTGTTCTGCTCCTATCTCTGAACAAGAGCGAGGCGCATTTGCTGAGCTCAGTCAGGAGACCCTTGCTCTGACTAGGCGTCTCTTCCTTCAGTTGATTCGGCGCCCGTCCACCCTCATCGCTGGTGTTTTGCAGCCCCTGATTTGGCTGATTCTGTTCGGAGCTTTATTTGCGAATGCACCGGATGGGCTGCTCCCAGGTGGAATGAGTTATGGCAGGTTTCTTGGTGCAGGCGTGATTGTGTTCACGGCGTTCAGCGGTGCTCTCAATGCTGGTCTTCCCGTGATGTTTGACCGGGAGTTCGGCTTCCTCAATCGGCTGCTTGTTGCGCCACTGCGCAGCCGTAGTTCGATTGTCCTGGCTTCCGTGATTTACATCACAGCAATCAGTTTGCTGCAAAGTTTGGCGATCATGCTTACCGCAGCTCTTCTGGGCTACGGCTGGCCTGGGGCGGCTGGTTTACTCCTGGTGATGGTCACGCTGCTGCTGTTGGTGTTTGCGGTGACAGCCTTGAGTTTGGGATTGGCTTTTGCACTGCCTGGCCACATCGAGTTGATCGCTGTCATCTTCGTGACCAATCTCCCGTTGCTATTTGCGAGCACCGCTTTGGCACCTTTGTCCTTTATGCCGAGTTGGTTGGGCTGGCTTGCGGCCCTGAATCCTCTTACCTTCGCGATTGAACCCATCCGAGCTGCCTATCGCGGCCCTCTCGATCTCTCTGCGGTGCTTTTCGAGGCTCCTTACGGCGATGTTTCGGGTTTTGCCTGCCTATCCGTTCTGGTGGTGCTCACGATTGGACTGTTTCTGTTGATTCGTCCACTGCTCAATCGCAAGCTTTCCTAAACCCGTGTCGTTTTCTCCGTTTCAGCAGCCGTCTTCACGCCAAAACATCTTGGCCAGTCAAATTGAAGTGGCAGAAAGTCGCGCTGATCTCCACCAGTTGACGGCTCTTCAAAGTCAATGGGTGCATCGCTATGGCATCGCTTCCCTACCGAACGCCTCAAAGCTGGTGGAGGACTCGTCCAATCAACCCGTTTCACGTCTCGAAGAGAGTCCAGAAGACGATGGGATCGCAACGGCTTTGATAACGGATGAAGTCCATCATCAATCGGAGGAATGGAGTCCTCAGAGCGAAAGCGACGTGTCGAAGACGTCACCTATCGCCATGAAGGCTGATTTGACCAGCGTCAGTAGAGGCAGTGTGCCTGCTCCTCCTCTCAGCACACCACGTTCGCTTCGGCGCTGGCTGCCCGGTGCTGATCAAGGCTTCCCTCAAGCCTCTTAAAGACATCATGTTGTTGTCATCAGAGGTTTTGGATCAGGGCCTCATTGTTTCTGTTCAGGCTCCTCCGGGTTCGCCGATGCGTCATCCAGATGTGATCGCCGCGATGGCGGAGTCATCTCTGCGGAATGGAGCGGTTGCTGTTCGGTTGGAAAGCCCTGAACACATCGGTGCTGTACGACGGCGTTGTCCTGAGGCGTTGATCATTGGCCTCTGGAAATGCACTTACAGCGATAGTTCTGTTTACATCACTCCTGGCTGGAAGGAGATTCAAATGGTCTGGTCTGCTGGAGCCGATGTTGTAGCCATTGACGCGACAGAACGTTCAAGACCTGGAGGGGAGAAGTTGGATGACTTGATCAAGCGAGCCCATGCTGAATTGAGGGCTCCGGTGATGGCAGATATTGACAGTGTGGAAAATGGTTTGAGGGCGGCCGACCTCGGATGTGAATGGGTTGGGACAACTCTGTATGGCTACACAGAGGCCACCTCTGAACAAAATCCGCCAGGGCTTGAGCTCTTACCGTTGCTGAGGAAAGAGCTCAAAGCATCAGTGCGGTTGATCTGTGAAGGAGGTATTTCTTCTCCTTCAGAAGCTCAATCAGCCCTGAAGGCTGGAGCAGATAATGTGGTCGTGGGAACAGCAATTACCGGAGTTGATCAACAAGTTCACAACTACTGCAAGTGCATGAAGGGGTGATGTTTCTTACATCATTCCAGGCATACCCATACCGCCCATGCCGCCCATTCCAGGCATACCCATTCCACCCATTCCACCCATTCCAGGCATACCCATACCACCCATACCGCCCATACCACCCATCGGATCACCACCTGCTTCAGGTGCTGGTGCTGGTGGCTCTGGTTTGTCGGCGATGACGACTTCTGTCGTGATCAAAAGAGCTGCGATGGAGACAGCATCTTGAACCGCTAAACGGATCACCTTGGCAGCATCAACAATGCCGGATTCCATGAGGTCTTCGTATTGGCCTGTCATCGCGTTAAACCCTTTGCCACTTTTTCTCATCTCGGCAATCACCACATCTCCATTTCGCCCGGCATTGGCAGCGATCTGATGAACAGGAGCTGAGAGCGCTCTTTGCACAATCTCGACGCCTGTGCGTTGAGCACCATCGACTGTTGCGATGAGGTCATTGAGACCATCGGCCAATTGCAACAATGTGCTGCCACCACCAGCAACTATCCCTTCTTCGATCGCGGCACGAGTTGCATTGAGGGCGTCCTCAATCCTCAGTTTTCTGTTCTTAAGTTCGGTCTCGGTGGGAGCACCGACTTTGATCACTGCAACGCCTCCGGCAAGTTTGGCGATGCGTTCATTCAGTTTCTCGCGGTCGTAGTCGGAATCCGTCGCGTCTAGTTCGCGTTTGATTGCAGCGACACGATCGTTGACGGCCTGACTGTGTGCGTCATTGGCCACGATCGTGGTGCTCTCCTTGCTGATCGTCACACGATGAGCCTTGCCAAGATCCTCAAGAGTGACTTTTTCGAGAGTCATCGATCGGTCTTCGCTGATCAATGTTCCACCGGTGAGGATGGCGATGTCGGCGAGTGCTGCTTTGCGGCGTTCTCCAAAGGACGGAGCCCGTACGGCTGCTACTTGAAGGACGCCACGATTTTTGTTGACCACAAGCGTTGCAAGGGCTTCGCCGTCGACTTCCTCGGCGAGAACCAGCAAGGGGGAACCCGCTTTTTGAACGGCCTCGAGGACTGGAACAAGATCAGCGACTGCACTGATTTTGCGGTCTGTCAAAAGGATCAGCGGATTCTCAAATTCACAGATTTGCCGATCTGAATCAGTGACGAAATAGGGAGAGCTGTAGCCCCGATCGAAGGCCATCCCCTCCGTAACTTCTAATTCCGTTGCCAGTGATTTTGATTCCTCAACAGTGATCACTCCATCGACGTTGACGCGGTCCATGGCTTCTTTCACCATTTGACCGATCTCGTCATCTCCCCCGGCACTAACGGTGGCAACTTGTCGGATGGCATCTCCATCAACATCCGTGCTGCGTTTTGCCAGGGCCTGGACGACGTGCGAGACGGCTTTTTCCATGCCACGCCTGAGTTCGACCGGACTGGCTCCTGCAGCGGTGTTGCGCAATCCCTCTCGCACCATGGCTTGAGCCAAAACAGTGGCCGTGGTTGTGCCATCGCCAGCCTTGTCTTTTGTTTTGGAGGCCACTTGCTGGATCAACTTGGCGCCAAGATTTTCGAAGGGGTCATCGAGTTCGATTTCCTTGGCGATTGTGTCGCCGTCATTGACGATGTCAGGCGCACCGAATTTCTTCTCGAGCACCACATTGCGGCCACGGGGACCGATGGTGACGCGCACAGCGTCAGCGAGTGCATCGACACCCCTCTCAAGAGAGCTGCGGGATTCGTCAGAGAAGGAAAGAAGTTTTGCCATGGTCACGGATCCGCCGCAGATCAATGTCCCATAGCGGATCACATCAAGTGGAGAGGGGTTGTGGTGGGGAAAGCCGAATGTGTTGCTCCGGGGGATGGCGCAACTGCACAGCCTGATTAACGTCAAACCATGACGGATTCAGGTGCTCTTTTCTTTGTCCTCATGGCGGGACTGGCGGCATCAATGGCCTTGGTTTATGTGCCATTGCGGATTTTTTTAACCGCTACAGCAAGAAGTCGACGATTGCGTTTGTTGCAACGCATTCGCAGGCTTCGTGAGGAACTGGCTCAACCGTTGGATGCTTAACGGGTGCTGTCTGCCGACTAGGCCATCACCATCCCTCCGTCCACTTGCAAGACCTGGCCGGTGATGTAAGCGGCCGCTGGATCGGCGGCCAAAAACCGAACCGCTCCGGCAACCTGCTCCTGTGTACCAAACGTGCCTAAAGGGATATCTCTCAAAATGGCGTCCGCATCGAGGTCCTTGGTCATGTCCGTGGCGATAAAGCCAGGGGCTACAGCATTGACCGTGATGCCACGACTAGCGAGTTCCTTGGCGGTGCTTTTCGTGAGGCCAACAACGCCGGCTTTGGCGGCCGCATAGTTTGCCTGCCCTGCATTGCCCATCAATCCCACCACCGAGGTGATGTTGATGATTCGGCCACTCTTTTGTTTGAGCATTGGCCGTGCAACTGCTCGGCTACAGAGAAAGACACCCGTGAGATTGAGGTTGATCACGGCCTGCCAATCGCTTGTTTTCATGCGCATCAGTAGGCCGTCACGAGTAATGCCGGCGTTATTCACCAGGACATCGAGGCGGCCGCTTCGTTCGAGCACGGTTTTAATCAATCCGTCTACCTCGTCTTCGATCGACACATTGGCTTGAACTGCGTAGGCCTTTTCACCTTTCTCGGTGATTAAACGAACAACCTCCTCCGCGGCTTCAGCAGAACTGGAGTAATTCACGACCACTTCTGCACCGCACGCTGCCAGCGCGAAGGCGATTGCCCGTCCAATCCCTCGTCCACCGCCCGTCACCAGCGCGGTCTGACCGGTGAGGGAAGCAGAAGAGGTCATGGAGGATTAAAGGCTCGCAGGATCGTAGAGATCCGTCGGACTATCTCAATCGCTTGGTTCAACCCGGCATCGTGTCAACCGTTTCTACCGCCTCGCCCAAGAGCTGCTCAAACAGCTTGAGTTGGTCTTTACTGCCCAGCACGATGAGCAATTGTCCAGGGCCGAGTTGCATCTCTCCGCCTGGATTGGCAATCAGTCGATCACCATCGCGAATGGCAAGCACCATGGCTCCGCTGCGACGTCCTAACTGCAGTTCTGCAAGGGATCGGTGATGGATTTGCCCAAGCAACCGCTGGTCATGACTGAGTTGAACTTCTTCAATTTCATAATCCGAGCCGGTCAGCAGTTCCATGAAGTTGACGGCTAGTGGCCGCAAGGCAGAGGCTGCCATCACCCGGCCGCCAGCGACATACGGACTGACGACAACACTGGCTCCTGCCAGCCGCAGCTTCGCTGCCCCTTCCCCACTGTTGGCGCGGGCGATCAGTCGACAATTCGGACGCAGATCTTTGGCGCTGAGAACCACATAGAGGTTCGAAGCATCTCCAGGTAAAGCCACCACAAGGCTGCGGCAGCGGGCCAAGCCAGCATCGAGCAGCGTTTCGTCCAATGTGGCGTCCGCCAGCAGAACATGAAGGCCGTTGACCGCCGCGACATCGCGACGATCCGGATCGTTCTCAATGACAACTAATTCGACGGCATCCTTTTGCAGCTGGGCGGCAATCTCCTGGCCCATTCGGCCATAGCCGCAAAGAATGACGTGATCCCGCATGCGCTGAAGCATCCGATGGATACGAAACTCTCTTAGACGACGAAAGTAACCGGATTCTGCGAGACCTAGCACCCGTTGAATCGCAACTTGTACGACGAGCAGACCGCCCACCACGATCAAGACGGTCACCAGTCGACCTTGCGGCGATAGCGGTTCGATTTCGCCGTAGCCGATGGTGCTGATCGTGATCAGCACCATCCATAAGCAATCTCCCCAGTCCCATCCCTCCGTAATCCTGTAGCCGGCGGCTCCAGCCAAGATCACCACCGACAATGCTGCGATCGGTCCGCGCCAGGGGGCTGTGAGAGCTTGAAGTTGTTGTTGAGTCTTGAAGGCGCGGCGACCACGTGTCATCGCCTGGTGTTCAGAATCCCAGGGCGCTGAGAACCTCGGCCTGCTGCAGCATTGAGAGTGATCTGGCCTCTCCAAGGCAGCGAAGGTCTGAACGCTCCGGCAGGGTCTCCTGGGCCGCGCCAAGAGCAACTAAGGGAACGCCGCAATACACGGCTAGCAGTTGCGTGACTGGACAGCTGCTCAGGACCACATCGGCACAGGCCACAGCGGCTGCTTTGCGTCGTAAAGGGAGTTGTGGGCTGAGATTGACTGTGCGTAGGTCTGGCAGGCGCGTATGGATGGCCTCGGGTAGTCCGCTCCAGCTGTGCTCTGGCCAATCCCATGCTTCCCCATTTGGAGCCATGAGTAAGAGCGGTCCGTCTCCGCTTGGTTGCTCTGTACGCACCTGATCGAGCTCTGATGTGGGCAACATCAAACGAAACCCTTCAGCATCGAGTTCGAGCCCTAAGGGTTGTAGCCAGGAGGCAAGACTTTGGGGGGGCCAACCGCTGCCGACGTCCACCTTGTCGGTGCAAGCAAATCCAGAACGAGCGACCCGTGTGGGGATGTGGCTCATCGAGAGCATCAGATTGACCTGCTGACCTTCAGCAAAATTGAGGCAAATCTGAAAGTCGGGTTCTCGGACACAACCGAGCAGATTGGCCCAGTCGGCGAGGGTTGGATTGTCCTCAAAGTTGAACGGAATCAGCTTCTCCATGGCTGGGAGCATTGTCCAAACCGCTTTAACGCTTGGATCGCATGCCACCTGAAGCGTGGCGTCCAAGCTGCTGCAAATGGTTGCCATTGCAGGCAATCGTTTGAGTTGGTCCCGCAGCGGACCCGGGCTGAGGGCAAGAACTCGCATCGATCTGCCACAGGAGGCCTCTGAACTGATTGTATGGAGACCGTTTCACCCTGCTTGAGGCAGGAGTCGCTTGTGCATCTGTTGATCGCCGCCGCCGGCAGCGGTCGCCGCATGGGAGCAGATCGCAATAAGTTGCTGCTACCACTGGCCGGTCGTTGTGTCATTGCCTGGACATTGAAAGCGGCCTTGGCGGCGAAGCGGATCAGTTGGATCGGGATCGTTGGCCAGGAGATTGATCGGGCTGCCATGACCTCACTGATGGACGCAGCACTCCCAGAGGTAGGTGCAAGACAGGTGGTTTGGATCCAGGGCGGTAGCACCCGTCAAGAGTCTGTACAGCTTGGTTTGGCGGCCTTACCGCCCGAGGCGGAGCACGTGTTGATCCATGACGGAGCGCGATGCTTAGTAGAACCAGCACTGTTTGATCGCTGCGCTGATTGCGTCGAGGCGGGCCAGGCCTTGATTGCTGCGACGCCTGTTACGGACACGATCAAAAGGGTTGATGCAGAGCATCGGATCACCACAACTCCCGATCGCTCTGAACTATGGGCGGCACAGACGCCGCAAGGTTTCAATGTTGAGCAGCTTCGGCGAGGGCATGCGGAGGCGATGGCTCAGGGTTGGGTGGTGACCGATGATGCGTCTCTGTTCGAGCGCCTTGGATGGCCTGTTCAGGTCTTGGATGCTGGTCCCTCCAATATCAAAGTGACCACACCTTTTGATCTCACCGTGGCTGAAGCGGTGCTTCAGCGGAGGCAAGCAAGCTGAGTTGTCCGCGTTGGCCATCCAGCCTGGCCATCTGGCCTAGGGGAAGAGCTGCATTTCCAGGACGATGGCCCAGTGGTAGATCGGCGACTAAGGGAATCGCCAGGTCGGCCGTTCGTTCTCGAAGCACCTGCTCGAGGTTGAACCGCAGTGTGTCTGGCCGGTCATCATCGTTGCAGTTTTGGAACGCCCCAAAACCAATGGCAGCTACACGCTGTAAGGCTCCGCACAAACGCCAGTGCGTGAGCATGCGATCAATCCTGTAAGGCTCCTCCCCAACATCTTCGAAGATCAGAATCGCTCCGTTGAGATTCGGGACATGCCTTGATCCCAGCAGATGCGTCGCCACGGTCAGATTGCCAACAATGAGAGGGCCGGTGGCTGACCCACCACCCCAGCCAGTTCCCTTGAGGTCCTGTACTGGTTTGCCAAAGAGAAGGTCCCGAAGCCGTTCACAGCTCCAACTGGGTTCAGTGGCCAGTGTGGTGAGTAGAGGTCCATGCACATTGCCTCCAAATCCAGCGGCGAGACGGCTCCACAGCAGGGCAGTGACATCGGAGAACCCCAGCAACCATCCTGGCTGCCATGGCATTGGCTGCTCGATCAGACGGGCAGCTCCCCAGCCACCACGGGCACAGGCGAGCAGTGGACTAGGCCCTTCCGGTAGAAGATCGCTGCGTCGTTCACTATCGATCCCCGCGAGGTAGCCCCAATGGCGTCCCACCACTGCACTAGGTCGGCAGTGCAAACCCCAGCTCTCCAGCAACTGCAATCCTTGCGCCAGCGCCTCTCCATCAGCCAGGGCAGAGCTTGCCGCCACCGTGACGACATCATCCCCATGTTGTAAAGGGGGTGCTGGATGGCGAATCAGCATTAAAAAAAGTGTCCGAGGATTAAACCGAGGAGCAAAAGGCTGCCGAGCTGAACCTGTTGGCTGAAATGGCGACCGAAGACAGCCATGGTGTTGTTCGAATGACTCAGTGAGGCGCAGCTGCTTTGCATGAGCAGTCCTGTCGCGAACCAACAGGGCCAAAACAGGGGGCCAATCTCAGCAGCTAAAGCAGCGACTGCCATTAAGACGATGGTGATTCCATAGCAAATCCTGACGGTTCGAACCGTTGCAGGGCCAAGGGTGAGGGCACTGCTGCGTAGGCCGAGGCTGGCATCGTCGCGACGGTCCGCCATGGCGTAAACGGTGTCAAATCCGAAGGTCCAAACCATCGCTGCCATCCAGCAACCCATCAGGGCCCAGCTGCTCGAAACACTGGCTTCAGCAGCAGCCCAAGGAATGAGCACAGCAAAGCCCCAGCAGATGGCGAGGATTGCTTGTGGGAATGGGAACCAGCGTTTGGCGGATGGGTAGAGCAGGATCGGCGGTAAAGCGGCGAAAGCCAAGCTCAGGCAGATCCTCAAACTGGCTGGAGGAAGGCTGAGCACCACGATCAGGCTCAGTGCAAGCATCGCCACGAGCAAGGCCAATGCTTGGTTAGCTCGGATGGCACCGCGGGCGAGCGGGCGCAATTTGGTGCGTTCAACACGGCGATCAATGCGTCGATCCCAGAGATCATTGGCAATGCAGCCCGCTCCACTGACAGCCAGTCCTCCAACCAAGATCTGAACAATCAAGAGGGGAGTCGGCGGAGCAGACGGACTCAGCCATAAAGCCCAGCCAGCTGGAATCAGCAGAATGAGCCGGCCTGTTGGTTTGTTCCAGCGAAGCAGCTCAATCCAGGGCAGGAGTCCGGCGAATGGACGACGACGATTCACTTCGATATTGGTTTGAAGAACCATAGGAATGGCCTCGCCCCTTTTGATGCGAATGGCAAAGTGGTGAGGCAGTCTTCAGAGCTGTTGATGCCGGAGGGTGAGACCGCAGCTCCGGTCCCTGGAGCGTCTACTGCAATGGCCTTATCTGCAACAGGTCGTTCGCAATCGATCAACGGGCATTCGTTTCGCCGTGTCGCAGCGATCGACATTGGCACCAACTCAACCCACCTTTTGGTGGCATCCGTTGATACCACTCTGCGGACCTTCCGGATTGATCAGGCGGAAAAATCCACAACTCGACTCGGTGAGCGTGATCCCGACACAGGGAATCTTGCGGATGCAGCCATGCAACGCGGCTATGAAACATTGAGACGGTTCCGCGATCTCGCTGCGAGTCACCAGGTTGAGCAGATCGTTACAGCTGCGACAAGCGCTGTTCGGGAAGCTCCAAATGGCAGAGATTTTTTGGAGCGGATTAAGGAGGGGCTCGATCTTGATGTTGATCTTGTGAGTGGGCCTGAGGAGGCACGCCTGATTTATTTGGGTGTCCTTTCCGGGATGCCCTTCGGTGATCGGCCGCATCTCTTACTTGACATCGGCGGCGGCTCCACCGAATTGATTTTGGCGGATGGCCGTGATGCTCGCGCGTTGACCAGCACACGGGTCGGTGCCGTTCGTTTGCAAAGGGATTTCGTCAAAGATGATCCGATTCCACCTCAGCGTCGTGCCTTTTTAAAGGCTTTTATCCAGGGATCATTGGAGCCAGCGGTGGACAAGGTTCATCGACGCATCAAACCTGGAGAGATTCCTGTCTTGGTTGCCACAAGCGGCACGGCTATGGCGATCGGTGCCCTCGCGGCCAGTGAGGATGATCGTCCACCGCTCAAGCTCCACGGGTATCGAATTTCGCGACAAC
>MDSW01035405.1_pt1 | contig 26381 bp, 20 predicted proteins | sample 811171 | NCBI WGS metagenome assembly MDSW01 (sample SAMN05326641, study PRJNA326480) | marine metagenome | isolation source: seawater | place: Atlantic Ocean: North West | collected 2012 | reverse complement strand
TGGCGACTTTTGTAAGGATGACTATGCCCCAAATGTAGAGATTGAAGGAGCTAGAGGGTGCCCCGATACCGATGGTGACGGAGTCGTAGACATCTTAGATGGGCCTAATGGTTTATTCAAAGATGATTATTATCAGCAAAGTGATCAAGATGGCGATGGCTGGGGAGATAACCCCGGAAGAGATAATAGTGATGATTGCAAGGATGAAAAGGGCACCTCATATCGTGTAAATCTCTCCACGGATACAAATCTCCAAGGTTGCCTCGATACCGATGGTGATGGATGGGCAGATGTAGAAGATTGGGACCCCGAAGACCCATTACAATGGAAAGATACCGACAAAGATGGATATGGAGATAATTATGGATATAATCTCACAGAAGTGTTTGATGAAAATTTGAATCTGACCTTAACTTTACGACAAGAATGGGGTGATGCATTCAAAGAACGTCCCGACCAATGGTCAGATGTTGATGGAGATGGATACGGAGGTAACTCTTCTGGGCTCTATGCAGATGCTTTTCCGAGAATAGAAAGCCAATGGGAAGATGCTGACGGAGACGGATATGGTGATAATTTTCAAGCGGGAGCGTTTCAGCCCGATGATTGTCTCACTGTGGAAGGTTATTCTTACATTGACGTATTTGGATGCCTTGACAGTGATGGAGATGGCGTCAGTGATTCAGAAGATCCATGTCCATATGACCCAGATATTAGTATCGGACTAAAATCAGAAGTTACTTGCATCATTACTAGTCCTGCAGATGAACTAAACAATCAAGCGAGTAGCCAATCTGATGGTCTCTTGAATGAAAATGCACTGATTGTCATTGGAGGCATCATTTCACTCATGCTTGCGCTTATTTTCATAGCGATGGTTGCCAAACAAGCAGGGAGGAGAAAACAAGTGAAATCAATGCGTCTAGAAGCCATGGTTAATGCTGAATTAGATGATGAATCCCAAAGACGTCAAGAATGGATTGACTATTATGTGGCTCAAGGAGACCTCACAAAAGCAAGAGAACTTGGCTGGAATGAGATGCAGGCGAGTCAAATACAATCTCATCAAGAGCAAAACCTCCCTCAATGGAAAATTCATCAAATGCAAGAGGAGCAAGCCCAACAAGCAGCTATTCCAGATATGTTTTCATTAGATAAGTTATGAGTTCTTCGCCTTCTTTTTTCTCGCTTGTTCTGCGAGATTATCATCAAATGAAAGAAATCCTAATTTCTCCCATGCTTCATCATCTTCCACCGCGTGAATGGCCTCATTCTTCTGTAATATTTGTTCAACTGTAAGCCATGTCGGGTTTTCCCCATCAGATAAGGGGTACTGATGACCAGGAAGAACAACGGTCGATGGTTCAATTTCAAGGAATAATAATTTCAGATATCTCAATGACTTCCTTTGCGCCTCTACAGAGCTACCAAAAAGATCAACTCGACCGCATCGGCCAAGGAAAAGACAATCTCCGGAAATAACGAGGCCTTCTCCAACAATGGTAACATGGCCTGGGGTGTGGCCGGGAGTTACGTGAATTTCAAAATTCAAATTTCCAAGAGTTTGGATTTTTGAAGCCCACAGATCATGGGTCCATTTTTTAGTTTCACCGCCACTCCATCCTCTCTCATACTCTCTTTCATGGATGAAAATTTCACAATCTGGCAAAGAATGTATTCCTTTCACATGATCCCAATGTGAGTGAGTGAGCCAAACCTGAGTCAATTCAATTTCTTCCTGCCGACAAAAATTAGCCCAAAAAATTCCATCAAAAGGATCTACAATACATGCTTTTCCCGATACTTTGCAAACAATTAGATGGTTCAAATTATCCCATTCACCCAACTGCTTCTGAAAAACTTTCACACGTTTATTTTCGAGGATTAATTCTGCCATTCTACCAATTCCATGCACCGTATTGCTTCTAAGGGATGAGCCTTATGCTCCCCCCATGCGGAGGCGAAGCACTTGGGGGATTTGTATCCTCAGTTTACTTGTGTTGCTTATGCCTCAAGTAACTGGAGATGAAGACTTACTTCAACTGAGTGTTTCGATTACCGAGCCCCCTCATGAAACTTATTACACCGCTGAAGATGTAGTCGCGATGGAGGTAGACCTGCTTAATCAGGGTTCAACTGTATCAATAGAACACAACCCTTCTTGCATACTCTATCTAAAAGTTTACAATGATGACAATACAATACGTGATGATAGTAACGTTTGTAGAAATCAGATTCAAACAAAAGAGATAACCTCTGGAGATACGGAATCTCTCGGGTCAATTTCCTGGGATTTAAAGGATGAAAATAGCAACCTTGTGCCTAGTGGAACCTACCAAATTCAAGTTTGGCATGGTGGAACTTCATTATTTGAGGAAGTTTCAGTATTTTTACAGACGCAGAAAGAAATTCCAGACCAACTTGAATTATGGATGAATACCACCACTAAGGATGAAAGTATTGTCGCATATCAACCAGTGATCGTTTCTTTATCATTACACAATCCAACAAACGAACTCATGATTCTCTCCGATGCAGCCTGTCGAATTTCTGAATACCACAATACCCAACATCAACTACTGGATTCCTGTTTTCCTCAATCTCTTGTTTTACAACCATTTGAAGTAAGGCCAATGCTGCAAAAAACTTACTCCTTTGAAGGGGGAGAAAATACGCTAGAATTTACTTTGGGTGATAGATTAATTTCGATATCTGAAATGTATGATGTCCAAACCCCTGAATTACTTGATGACGCTCATCCTTTGCAATTAGAATTCACAACTTCTATCATTGATACCACTGGAATGAAATTAGACGGCGAGGTTTCTCTCATCAATGAAGATACTGAAGATTTGACCGTTGAATTTTCAGATACGTGTATCCTCGATTCATGGCTTGTTGGCCCATTAGGAAATGTCATCTATGACTCCCTTTCATCTAGATCCTGCAATCCAACCATGATTCAGTATTCCCTTGAAGCCAATGGAGGCGCCCAGGCATTCCAACTCCCAGAAGTTCCTTTACACATGCCAGATAATTGCGGAATACCTGCGGGCGAGTACACACTCATCCTCTCGATGGATGCTCTTGGGCTTTGGGAAACTTTTCCCATTGAATTAGATCAGGAAAGCGGCTCCCCATGTAATGATAATATCGTTATCGATTACAACATTGAGAATGATGACAACCTTGCAAATCTCATATACACAGCATCAACTCCACAAAATAGCACATTCTTCTGGTCAGAAAGTTGCAAAATTCAACTTCTGGATCTAACAATTCCTGACGAAGAAGTAGAATATCGGGTACCTTGCTTTGATGAACAAATCATTATGCATATGCCTGCAGGTCAAACATACTCATTGGAGAATTTCGCTCTTAAACCCAATGAGGGAGAAACTCTATGGAATCTGAACGTCATCGATAATTTCCCTGTCGAAGAAGCCAATCTTGTGTTTTATTGGCCTGTCCCTGAAGCCACTGAGGACTTGATAGAGGATATTCCTGAATCATTCATACCTGAATTGGGTACCATTCAAGGTTCATGGCAAGTATTGAGAGCAGGTGAAATGCCATGCTGGATACTTTCATCCACAAGTGGCAGTGCTTATGCTTTCAATCAAGCGGTTATCAGTAATTGGTCACCGATTGAAAATACCGAAGGTACCTACAACGTTGAATTTACTCAAAAGAATGCAGCATGCGCTGAATTTGATGTTCAAGGCGTAATCGTTACGGAGGTATTAGATGAAAAACAGGAGGTGATCATCGACGAGAATCCAAGTCAAGAGATCACAAATGCCGAAGTTGAAACAACTCAAGAAACCTTAGATCCAATGATTATTTTGGTATCGACAGCAACAACTGGCGGTATTCTTGGCCTTGTTGGGTTTGCGATTATGACAAATGAATCTTGGAGAATCCCACTTACTAGTGGAGGGTTGTGGTTCATGGGATTACTCGGTCGAACAAAAGAAACCACGGATGGCCGTTACCAGAGAGGAAGGTTGATGGGATATCTAACGGCAAACCCCGGGTGTCATTTCCGAGCCTTAATGCACGTGTTGGATATGTCGAATGGGCAAATAACTCATCACCTCAAAATACTTGAAAATGAATGTCGTATCTGGAGATTTAAGGATGGGAGGCTGGTTCGTTATTACCCCTATACCAGCGATCTTCACCCGGGTACCGATGAGGCAAATCTACCGCTTCCGTCCTTATCGCCTGATAAGAACAGCCTGCAAGGAAAAATCTTGAATATTCTTGAACTTGATGGTGAGTTGAACTTACACCCAACTCAATCTGAATTGGCAAAGAGGTTAGAAAAATCACAACAACTCATCAGCCATCATCTGAGAACGCTTCAAAAATATGGACTTATTGAGAAAGAAAAATCTGGATTAAAGAATAGATACAAACTCACCAAAGAAGCAGTCTTCTTACTTGATTCAACAGATTTTTAGATAGATGAATTCAAAATGAATTCATCTTTGGAAAGGTTCATCGCCAAGGTGTTACCATGAGTGAAGTGGAAAATCACGACCATGAAGTTTTTTGGCAAAAAAAGTGGGATGAGGCGAAAATTTTTTCAGCCAAAAAAGATGATTCAAAGCCTCCTTTTTACTGTCTCGAAATGTACCCCTACCCGTCTGGGAAGATGCATATGGGACATGTAAGAAATTATTCAATCGGTGATGCTATAGCCAGATACAAAAGGCTCATGGGCTTCAATGTACTCTATCCTATGGGATTTGATTCATTTGGTATGCCTGCCGAGAATGCAGCCATCGCAGAAGGGGGGGATCCTCAAAGTATCACAGAAAGAAACATGGCTTCGATTACAGAACAAATAAAGAGAATGGGATTCTCTTACGATTGGTCTCGCTTAATCAAAAGTCATGATCCCAATTATTACAAATGGAATCAGTGGTTCTTTCTAAAGTTTTTAGAAAAGGGACTTGCTTATCAAAGTCATGCTCCGGTAAATTGGTGTGGTGATTGCCAAACTGTTCTTGCCAATGAGCAGGTCAAAGCTGGCCGATGTTGGAGATGTAATGATCCAGTCATTCAAAAGGATATGAGTCAATGGTTTTTGGACATACCACAATATGCTCAAGAGTTGCTTGATGGTTTGGATACTATTGCTTTTCCAGAAAATGTGGCCGCCCTTCAAAGGGACTGGTTAGGAAAGTCAGAAGGTGTTGAAATCACATTTCAGATTGATGGGCATGGCGGGGATATTTCAGTATTTACAACCCGTCCGGATACGCTTTTTGGAGTCACTTTTCTAACGCTCGCTCCTGAACATCCCATTGCGGAAGAATTGGTGAAAAATAGCCAATATGAGGCGGCGTGGAAAGACCTGTATGATGAAGTCTCAATCATGACTGAATTTGATCGTATTAAAAATATGAACAAGAAGAAGGGGGTTCCTCTCGGAGCATTTGCAATCCATCCACTCACTGGAGAGAAGATTCCAATTTGGGCTGGTAATTTCGTCATTGCATCGTATGGAACTGGTGCGGTGATGGCAGTACCAGGGCATGATGAGAGAGATTTTGATTTTGCTAACAGGTATGAGATCCCCATCAAAAGAGTTCTTGTGATGAATGAAAATGACCCATCAGATAAGGAAATCGACAAAGCTGAAACCGATGATGGTTGGATGGTGAACTCACATGAAAGTAGATTTGATGGACTCTATGGACAAGAAGCAAGAGATGCAGTTAATTCAGCCTTAGAAGAGATAGGACTTGGGAAAAGACAGGTGAATTGGAAAATTCGACCATGGCTTATTAGCAGACAGAGATATTGGGGTACGCCAATTCCGATTGTTCACTGCGATAGTTGTGGTGCGGTTCCAGTTCCTGAAGAGGACTTACCTGTCACTTTACCAACTAATGTTGTATTTGATGGAAAAGGAAACCCACTTGAGAAATCTGAATCCTTCGTAAATACCAGTTGCCCGAAATGTGGCCTACCTGCTCGAAGAGAAACAGATACTATGGATACGTTTGTCGATTCTTCTTGGTATTTTTTCAGATATACTGATGCAATGAACCAACATGAAGCATTCAATTATGATGTGGCAAATTATTGGATGAATGTGAACTTCTATTGTGGTGGAATTGAACATGCTCAGATGCATCTGATTTATGCTCGGTTTTGGACCAAAGCACTCAGGGATCTCGGTTTGCATTCTCTAGACGAGCCATTTCATGAGTTACTTTGCCAAGGAATGGTAAACAAATCCGCCCCGTGGTGTCACCAATGTGCTATTACGCTCCATGTCAGTAATCAATCTGGGATTTGTCCACAATGTGATTCTCCGCTTGGTGAACGATCTGCGAAAATGAGTAAGAGTTTAGGAAACACAGTTTCTCCAGAATTAATGATTGAGAAATTTGGAGCTGACACTATTCGTCTATTCATTCTCTTTGCCGCCAATCCAACTGCAGGCATGGACTGGTCAGATCAAGCCCTGGAGGCAAACTATAGACAAATGTTACAATTAAAAAATTGGCCAGAATCTATCTTTGCTTGGGAACATAAAATACATCAAATGGATGAATGGTTGCTGGCAAAATTTCGTCAACAGGTTCGTGAATGGAAAAGGGCCTGCGAAGGTTATGACCTTAGAAGGGCTGTGGAGATTTCGCACTTTGATTTGCCTAAGGTGTTCAATTGGTATCGTAGAAGAGGCGGAAGCAATCAAGAAATCGGCATGGAATTGTTGAAGGCATGGACGCACATGATTTCAATTATAACTCCGCATTTAGCAGAAAATTGGTGGCAACAATTGAAACAGACTGGTCTTGTATCCGGAAGGGTTTTTGATTTTTCAGATGATAAGACGGTGCAAGATCAAAACTTACTCGACCAAGAAAAATATATTCGCCAATTTCTTGAACAAGCAAGAAAAATTGCAAAAATCGCTTCTAAACACCTTGGAGGTGCGCCACAAAAAGCAACGATTGTTCCAGCTGAAACATGGAAGTCGAATCTCTCTCGCCATGCAATAGAGCATATCTCTTCTGGTTCGCCTGTGAAGACGTTTGTAACTATCATGGATTCCTCAATGCTTGATGATCAGATTGATGTCAAGGATGCAAAGATATTTTGGGGTAAAAAATTGATGAAGCAAGTTTTCAAATGGAATGATGAAGAAAAAAGAATGATTCAAGCATCTATTAATGAAACTTCAATACTCGAATCGTCTCAGAACTTCATCAAAGATGAATTAAATTTGAATGAACTTATTGTTGATAGATCACAAACCATAGAATCAAAGTCAATGCCTCTTTCACCATCTATCATCTATGGCTGAGGTTTTGCATTTCTCAAATAGAGAATAAGTGCTACAATGATGACCAAAATGGAGAGAGAAAAAAGAATCATTGCTAACAAATTACTTTCTTCACCTGCTTCATTACTCGTTTCGTCTAACAAGATAAGATCTGGACAGCCATTTTCAGCCACTCGGATGCCTGAGATAGTACTTGGACAAAGGTCATCAGCATTATTGACACCGTCCCCATCATCATCTTTTTGCCAATTTGAACATCCCTCTATATCTACAATTTCGCCAATTTTTGTAAACGTGCAAACATCATTGAGGTCTAAGACTACATCGTTATCATCATCATCATCCTCTGTTAGATCTTGACAACCGTCAGAATCGAAATCTGTGGTAGAGGAAGAAATCCAATCAAGCAGGCCTTGTGGACAACTGTCGTTTTCATCACTGATACCATCATTGTCATCATCAAAATCTTCTAATTGGTCATGACAGCCATCAAAATCAAAGTCCTCAGATAATAAGCCGATGATTCCTTTTGCACAGAAATCAAACAAGTCCAAAACCCCATCATCATCATCATCATTATCTAAAACCGTATCATTACACCCATCATTATCATGATCTGTAGATTGATTGGAATACCATGTAAAAGAGTCACTTGGGCACCTATCCTCTTCGTCGCTAACTCCATCTCCATCATCATCACCATCACAACCATCGCCAAGACCATCCCCATCAAAATCTGCTTGGCTTGGATTGTATTCAAGGGGGCAATTATCCATTTGATCGACATAGCCATCTTCATCTGTATCCGTATCAGAACATCCATCTCTATCCGCATCATTTTGTGGTGTTGAAACCCAACCTTGTGAGGCTTTAGGGCAAACATCATACACATCAATGATGCCATCATTATCATCATCATCATCCTCTTGACCAATATCGCGACAACCATCTGCATCGTTATCGGTAGTTGTGCTTGAGTACCACCCTTTATCGCTTGTGAGATTTGTTAAATTACTCCCACATGCATCAAATTCGTTCAAGATACCGTCTCCATCAAGGTCTAAATCACAATGATCTCCGATTCCATCTTCATCGTAATCTGTTTGATTTACATTTGGAACGCGATGACAGTTATCTAACACATCAGAAATACCGTCATAATCCATGTCTGAGGCATATTGCCAGAGGACAAAATCGAAATCCCCTCTCGAGTAGTTTAGAAAATTTTGAATTTCAAAAAAATCCGTATATACAAAGCCAACTATTGGCGCCTCATTCACCGAGAGTTCCATTTGAACCGAGAGTATTTCGCCCGTATTTTCAAGAGGAGAAATCCATAGCCATTCAAAATTAGAATCCAGTTCCCCGATGAATCCATTATGGAGATATTCATCTCCATCAAAATCATCAATCGTGACATCATTATAAGTTAGATTTCCAGAATAATGACCTATGATTAGTGTTGAACCGCTCGATATTGGTTCAATGTCCGCAATAGATACCGAACCACTTCCTGACAAAGAGGCATGAGCAATGACATTTTCGTCTTGGTTGAATTTCAACAAAAGTGAATCTGACTGACCCAATGAAGTAAATATCTCTCCCTCTATTTCAATTTCCTCAGTGAACTGCAAGGAGATGATTAGTTCTTCATTCTCATCAAATTGGCATTGATTTGGCCAATCATACCCAACTCCACCAATTTGTTCAACCGATTTTAGATTCCCTGTTGATGAAAAAATAACCAAACCAACGTCGCTTCCACCATAGGATGTCAATTCGATGGTTTCACTTATTTGAATCGGGTTAATGAATGAAAAAAGAATTGCCACGTCACCGCTTTTTGAAACGCATTTTGTGTTAAATTCAAAAGAAAGTGTTGGAGTTTGGATTGAGAAAATCTGCAAAAAGCCGCTATCCGCCCCTACGGTTACAACATTGTAACCCTCAGTAGTGTATTCATCGTTGGCGTAAACAAGGGAGCCTGAGTGTACGAAGGAGAATAAAATTTCATCTTGGGCATTGACTGATAATTCTCCCTGTTCAGGCCAACTCGATGTTGCTAAATCAACAGCCCAATACCATTCAACCCCTTCGGAGGAAAAGAGTCCGCTTGCCAAAAACATGCCGCCCCAATTCTCTCCAACATAAGCTGAAGTGAGGGTAATGGAATCTCCAATTTCTAGACTGCAAGTATCATTTTCAGGCATGATGCAATATTGACCAAAAATCACAAAACTTCCGTTTGAAAATAATTCAATTCCATGAATGAAATCTCCGCCCGGGCTATCGAGCACAACCCCCTGCCCTGACCAATTTCCTTCGGAGTCAACTTCAATGACGAAGCCTGCTTCATTTTCATAAGTCGAATTATACCAAATGCCAAAATCAATATTTCCAAATAAAATTTCATCATAAAAATGTCCTACTGCGAGAGTTTTACCTTCTCTTGAAATAGCAAAATCTGAAATCTTATCTTCACTATTACCTCCTGCGGATACTGTCCATTCATTCGTTTGCCCTTCAGTAGAACTGGTGGTGAAAATGAGAAGAGATAACGCGAGCAACAAAACAAGAGTATATTGTTGACGCATGTTACTACGTAACCCTTTACATATTCAAACCATAGCATATATTGTCAAGAAATTTGATTGAGGGCGGCCTTCTCCAATGAGCATGAGCCAACGGAGGCAATATTGTGAAAACCTCCTACTATCACTTGAAGATGCTGAAAAAATTCGTTATTTAATCATGAAGCCAAAGCATTGGGTTGATTGGCATAGAGAAGCAACAAGAATATTCACCTCCGATCCTGAAAACTTCTCCATTGATCAAAAATTGAGTTTACAGACAACGAACAAGGGTGCATTGTTAGAATCTCGTTGGGAGGTCACAAACATACGTTCTACTGACACATACTTTGAGATAGAATTTCTATCAATTGGACAATACAGAATGGAAAAACCTGTTGGAGGAGGGGTCGAATCCCAAAGAATTTGTTTTACCGTACTCACCTCAGAAAGCGGTGGTTTGGAGATAACATCTACATGGCGATGTAAAGGGTGGGGGAAATTATTCAAAAAGAACATACGACGAATCATGAAAATGCAAATTCGGCATTTGTTCGAAGATCTTCAAAACTATACAAAAAAAGGAAAATCCTCCGGTTTGTTCATGGAGCATGTCGAGATGAACCAACATGAGCAAGAATAAATCATCTCGCAAATTTGCTCAAAATAAAAAATATGGCGGGCCTCCGAAAAAAGAACTCCAGAAGAGAGATGCAGAGTTTACTGAATCGTCAATTACCAAAGCTAACGATAGATTTCAATTGAAAGAATTACCAATCGGAATCCCAAAAAATTTGGACAATATATCTCATCATTCATTTGCTTGGGAAAATTCTCCGGTATCGATTGAAATTGAAGCGCAAGTTGCAAGTTTGGTGATGAAAAAAGGTGAATTTGGATGGCTATCCGAGTCTCGTGTAAATGAGATCAGTCAATCAATTTCAGGTATGGATATCTCCATCGACCAGTCACTCTCATTGAGAAATGCACTCCTTCAACAAAAAACGGTATACGGCCACTACAAAATGCAATCTCGTTCAAAAGCGATGTACAAATTGTACAAAGAAGGAATGACAATCATTGAATTATCAAAAAGATTTGACTTCCCACCAATGAATATATTCCGTGAGATCCTCAAAGAAAAGGGATGGTCAAAAAATAAAATTAAAGAGTCATTGAGGAACCCAGATCGGTTTTCACAAAGAGAAAGAAATGAGTTTACTGAAGCCGAGGCTGCCGATAGAGTAAGCAATGTTGATCAAAGCGAGACTCAAATAAGAGCTGACAAATTTGAGGACATCATTTCAGATTGGTTTGAAAGCCGTGGTGTAAATTTACGGCGCCAAGAAGAAATGGTCGCAGAACAAATGGTCGAACATGGTAGACCTGTGAATACCCCTGACGTTCTTTTCCTCGATCATGTAATGATCAATAACCAACCAATTGCATGGATAGATGCTAAACATTTTTACGGAGCAGATGTGAATTTTCAAAGAAAGAAAATGAAAAAACAGACTCTAAGATATGTTGAAACCTGGGGACAGGGCGCTATTATTTTTAGACATGGCTTTTCTGAAAACTTGCACCTTCCCGGTGTTGTCTTACTCGACCAAGGCCCACTCAATCTTGACTCATTGCATCAAAACTGATAATGTACCCAAGCCGACATTTTGCAAACACTGAGATAATTGTTCAAGGTTTTGTTCCTGATGACCTAGACGCTTGGGCAAAATAATTGCAGATGTTCCAATCATACATAAATGCGGACTGTAATACTCATGAAGATTTTCTTTCTCAAGCTGAAGATTAATTTGGCTGAGAAGATCATTTCGGCCTGCATCTTCAAGCATTCCTGAATTTCGAGAAAAGTTATCCGCCTCTTCAAGCAATATCGGCCAAATTGATTTATCCCATTTATGTTGCGTTAGGCGTTGCATGGAAGCATCGCCTGCAGTCGAAATCTTTGCTTTCCAACCTTTATGATCGATATATGTTGAAGTATGCTTTTCTTCTTGATTTTGCCAAATCAATAACCCCTTTTTTTGAATGCTGAATCCTTTTGCTTTACCAGGATATGGTGGAGCGCCAGGAACTGTTCTTATTTCTACACCACCGGCCCAAATGCCAAGGACATCACCTAATCCCGCCGAATGTTGTCGCTCTATTCGGTGGGCTAAACGAGCAAGTACCCCAATTTCACCACAATCATAGCATTCTCCAAGTGCAATTGAGCAAGCTAACAAACCTGCTGCAGACATGCCGAATCCTTGAGATAATGGAAGGGAACATTCTACAGTAACCTCGTGATCTTTGGTTTTCTTGATTCTATGTGCACTCAAAAATGCTTCAATTAGTGAGGCATACATTGGTTTATTTCCATCAATTACTCCCCCTTCACTCGAAATGAGATGAATATGAAATTGTGGCTTTTCATCTGATGAATCAGATGTTTTTACAGTAACTTTTACGCCTTCTTCTAAGCATATCCCTGCTCCTGTTGAGCCTTGTCTACGAGGAAGTAATGATTGGTCTCTGATGGAAAAAAGTAAGGTCACATGACCTCCAATACTGACGCAAGCCTCTGGCATGACGTCAAATCCATTTCATAGTTGAAGACGGTTGCGATACTCACTTCATTGCAAGATTGATATCTTCTTGAATAGTGTTGAACCGACCTGCAAGCTCTTTGCAGGCTTGATTGAAGATTTCCGCAGGTTCAAGAGAACCATCACTATCGTAGGTTAATACAAATTCTCCAGGCATTTCTTCAAGGGTAATTGCATTTGCAAATTCATCTTCTCTACCGGTTCCGTAACCTACTTGATGCATTGCTTTTTGCAAATCGATGACATCGTTGATGTTCTCACAAGCTTTGTTCTTAAACAAGGATGAATCAATTGATTTACCTGATTTGGAGGTAAGGTTGAGGTCAAACAAAACTTTAGCCTTTTTCGCATTATTGAGAACTGCTTTCATTCTTGGTTCAAATGCAACGGCCGCGGCTGGGTTCCACTTTGCATGGTCACGTCCTCTTCCTAGAGAAGCGTAAGCGTAAAACTCCAAAAATTGGCCTGAGGAGAGTGATGTAAGTGGAATTTTTGCATGTTCTTCTCTAATCTGTAACTTGGTTTCTCCTAAGACGTTCATGTCTCCAGCGTATACAGTAACGCTCTCTGAATCAGACGGCCCTCTAATCGAACAGTGGTAGATAATCTCTGATTGTGGGCTTCCCCACTCTTCTTCGGGTTTATTTGCGTTATTTGGATCGTCTTGAGGAAATAGAAACTCATCGAGGTATGTTGGAATAGGGATCATCGCAAGACGATGGGCTAACATTTCGTCGGGAAGAACATTCACAGACTCCAAGATTTTTCCATCCTCTTCGATTATGCCCTGCTCAAATCGAACTTTGGTGATGGCCATTTTTGGAACATCTGAAAGGATAGTTCGGCGTATTGAATTCACTTCAGAAGCGTTTGCATCTGTAATATGGATTCTAATTCGGTTATTTTTAGGCCATCCATCAACGATTTTTGCCTTCATACTATCTCCTCCTCAAACTCTTCGGCCCCTGCGGCCACCTTTTGCTTTTGTACCATCATGTGCAATTGGGGTAACGTCCTCTATTCGTGTGATGACCATTCCCGCTCTTGTGAGTGCTCGAATTGCAGCTTGCGCCCCCGGACCAGTATTATTTGATTTATTTCCTCCCGGTCCACGGTATTTGATGATCACTTGGGTGAATTCTTTTTCTTTCAGTTGGTCTGCCATTTTTTCAGCAGCCCGTGTGGCTGCGAATTGCCCACCGCTATCTTTACTGGATTTGACAACTTGACCACCAGAGCATGTAGCGATGGTTTCTGCACCAGTTAAATCCGTAGCCGTCAACAAAATGTTGTTGTAAGAGGAGTAAATGTTAATGATTGCTTTCCGAGTCATCACGCATCATCTCCAGGAATCGTATCTTCGGCAGCAGGTGCATCACCTGCAGCCTCCGCTACTACTTCTGCATCTGACGAGGCGAATTCGGGGTCCACTTCTTCGGCGGCATATTCAGCGTTTGAGCGCATGCCCTCGATGGTCTGACGAATGACGTGATTTTCATCATTGAGTGGGCTTCTGGGATGGTATTGGATGATGTCTTCTTCATCACGATTCACAGCATATGAAGGGATAGTCACTCTTTGGTCTCCAACACAGATGTGACCATGCACAACCAATTGCCGCGCTTCCCTTAAGGATGATGCGAGGCCTTTGTAGTAAACTTGCGCTTGTAATCTCCGATTAAGAACATCCTCGACACTGAGTTTGAGAATGTCGTCAAGAATAGCGTCAGAGGTAATCAAACCCTTTCGGAATAGTGAGGTCAAGAGACTGTCTTTTTCCCGCATCCAGTGGCCTTCGGCAGTATCAACTCTTCCAATGAGTTTCATGGCTTGTTGCCTGTGTCTTCGGAGTTGGCTTTTTGCCTTCCATATTTCTTTCATGCCCCCGATTCTTTTCAAACCGTGGTTCGCTTTGAGTGCATGTTCTTCTTCAATTCTTTGAGCCTTCCATGGATGGGAGGGCGTATCATACTTCGGTCGAGAAAATTTTGGATGTCCCATGTTAATGCCTCATCACTTCTTTCTTTGCACACCAAGTGCTAAACCAAACCGTCCATTCGAACGGCCACGTTGTCCTCTTACTTTATGGCCTCCAGCGTGTCGAATACCGCGGTAGCTCTTAATCGACCGGAGACGAGAAATATCGTCGTCAAAGACCATACGTAAATCTTGACCAATAAGGTGTAATTCATCTCCACTTTCTGGATCCCTTTGCCGGTTCAGCATCCACTCTGGGACGTTTTGGTTATATGATTCCAACGTTTCCCTAAGCGCTTCTTGTTGTTCTTTAGATAGAGACCCTGCAAGGGTAGAAGGTGCAATGTTTACTTGATGGCAAATTTGAATGGCCGTTCGATTTCCAACACCACGAATTGATGTGAGTGCGGTCTTGAGTGCTTTGAGGCCGTCAATGTCAGTATTCGCCACACGAATGAGGTAAGAGAAGTCTTCTCCTAGTTCTTCTTCCTTTGCCATTTCATACCCTCGGAGCACACAAACTAATGTCGAGCGGCTTTGCGACTCGCCTCCCATATATCAAAACCGCGATACAGAAAAAATATAAAATCGTCAAGAAAAATTGATTTCTTTATGCACAAAGATAGATTATTCCAGCTTCGTCCGCCCAAAGAAAACCTTCTTTCTTCATCTTTTTCTCCAAATTCAATGTAAGGAATCTTTGTATTTTTTGTTGCTTTTCTGGTGGCAAAGAAAAGCGTAAAGTAATTTTACCAATTCTATGATTTTTCATTGCCGCAAGCCATATTTCCAGATTTTGTTCGTCGAATTCATTAGTTAATTTCTCAATCACAATTCCAGTGGATTGAATGAGAGATTGGCCCGAATCATATGCATAGTTGAGCGGACGTTGGTGAAGTATGATTGGGCGTCTACCAGAATCAATAACCCAATTCCAATTATCATTTGGTAGAACTTGTTGAATCCATTGTTCAGCAAGGCCTGATGCAACCAAGGCAGCATCGAGTATGGTCAAATAATGGCCCTTGGGCAAATCACCCTGAAGTCGCTCCCGTTGACTTGGGTCTATCCGAACCCCTCGAATGGTTTCCAAACCTTGGTGCTCAGCAAATGGAATCCTAACAAACCGATGAGGTGATTGTTCTGCAGCCAAACCCAGCCAAAGGGCAAGACGATCTACACGCCCCTGGCCTCTGGAAACCCATTCCCACGTTTTTTCTATCCCCGGGAAATACTGTTCAACAATTGATTCAACTTCTGTTCTTTGATCATCCAAAAGTCGTGGAGACAAATCCAACATTATCGCGGGCTTCCCTTGGAAATATGGTTTCCATGCTTCAAGGATTTCATCAAGGCTAGGCGCCATTTCTTCAAGGGAATGTGTTCTCGAATTTTCAGGTCGTGCGGGGTCGAGATGAAGAAAACTTACAACCAAATCCTCACCCATCAGTTTTTCCAAATCTTCTGGCTTGCGCCCGTCTCCGACATATATGGCCCACTCATTGTGATAAGTACATTGAGAAAAAACACCTGCCAAATTTTTTACAGCATGCTGTCCTGTTGATTCTGAAAGTTCTATCCCTATGCATGATTTATCTAACTCGGATGCAAATGCTGCTAATTGAATCCCACTTCCGCAAGCAGGATCGACAATCAAGCCCTTTGGAAGTGATTTATAGCCAAGCTCTTGGGCTCTGATCAGAGCAATTTTCCAAGGTGTTGCCAAACGAGATGCGCCTGCTGCATAGGTAAGCATGTCTTCTACTGAGGAATCTAATGGGGGAGTTTGTATAGGCAAAACTTCTCGCAAAAAAAGCACCTATCCGCTGATATCACTGCGAGAAAGAAGGCTTTCAAAGGCAATTCCCGCCGCCTCGAATGCCTCTGCGCCTCCTTCTTCTCTATCAACAATCGAAATAACTCCCACTACCTCACAAGCAGTGCTATCTTGAATTTTTTGAACGGCCTTAATCGCAGAACCTCCAGTCGTAGTTACATCTTCGAGAATAATGACTCGACCCCCCTCTCTCAAAGCAACACCTTCAACTCCTGGTGGATTATTTGTTTTTCTTCCTCCTCTTCCCTTATCCGATTTCCTGATCATGAACCCCTGCCTCGATTTGTTGCCGTTTTCCGTGACAACTATAGCAGTCAAAGGAACTGCTCCCAGTTCCAAGCCACCGACATAATCACACTGTATTTGGTCCAACCTTTCGTTGATTAGCGAACCGATAAGGCGAGCAGAGTCAGGATGCATCATCACCGGTTTTAAGTCGAAAAACCACCGGCTTTTCCTCCCACTGGCAAGCGTAAATGCCTCATCATGACCTCCGTCAAGAAAGGCCAATGAGTGAACAAAGTCTCTTAATTCCTTCCAAGAAGGCTTCTCCCTCATGGATTGATGAACGGTCATGAGTGCTGCTTTTGGAACAACATCAATAATCATTGCTCAATAATACCGACAAGGAAGCCCTCATAAATCGTCGCCGACGAGATATGTGTGAACGCCATGGCTGAGAAAGACATTGTCATGGATGATGCTACTCTACAGAAACAGTTAGATGACTATCAAATGCGCCTCGATGAGGAAACAGAGATTCTCTACAAGTTAGGAGAGCAAGCCCGAAAACAAGGATTAGATCACCAAGATTTTGTTGAAATACCGAGAGCGGCAGACTTAGCAAGCCGGACAGAGAAACTGTTAGTAGATCATCTTGAAGGTTTATCGATCGCTGATGAGATTCGAACTATGCTCTCAGAATTTGACCGAGAAGTGACTTCCATTCAGATGGCGCAGCATGTAGCAATTCAATGCAGAGAAAACGGGCATCATTTACAGAAATGCATCGATGTGGGCCTAAGAGTAGGGCTTGCCATTCTTACCGAAGCGGTTCTTGTCGCACCCCTGGAAGGAATTAGCGAAGTTAAATTACTGTCCAACATTGACGGGAGTCCGTTTGTGTCTGTACATTTCGCAGGCCCAATTCGAGCCGCTGGTGGTACGGCCCAAGCACTCGCTGTTCTGATTGCCGATATGATTCGAAGAAAACTTGATGTAAGCCCATATCAGCCTACACAACCCGAAATAGAAAGAGTAAAGGAAGAGTTTGCCCTATTTCGTGGGAATTTACAATATCGACCAACACCAAATGAGATCGAAGAGATTGTACGTGCATGCCCTATAATGATAAACGGAGAATCTACTGAATCGATTGAATGTGCAGGTTATGGTCGAGTGAGAAATATTGACGATACTCGAATTCGAGGGGGCGTATTACTGGTCATTGGAGAAGGGATGTGCCTAAAGGCTCCAAAAATTCGAAAGCATACTGAACGGATGAAAGTACCTGGTTGGGAATTTATTTCATCATTTGCATCTCGAAATAAAAAGGGTGATGGCGAACAGCAAGGTTTCCAATCGAAATTGGTAAAGCCAAATGACAAATTTATGAAAGATATCATTGCTGGTCGCCCTGTTTTCGGAAACCCTTCCGAACCCGGTGGTTTCAGATTACGATACGGCAGAGCGAGACCTTCAGGATTAGCCGCTGGTTCATGTAATCCTGCAACGATGGCTGTACTGAATGATTTTATCACAATTGGTACTCAAATGAAAATTGAACGACCTGGGAAGGCGTGTGCGATTACTCCATGTGACATTGCCGAAGGACCATGGGTTATTTTGGATAATGGGCAGTTTCTACGTTTGGATTCGAAGCAGGAGGTTGAGGAACACTTTCCTAGAATTGCAAGCATATGGGATAATGGCGAATTAGTCGTGGGTTTTGGTGAGTTTTTGGAGAACAATAAGCAATTAGTGCCCTCTGGATACAATAAAGATTGGTGGGCTACAGATATACTGGAATCTTTACAGACTGAGGCAGACATTGATCAATTTCTTGAGATAATTCAAGCCTCTCGCAATGATTTCCCAAAAGAAAACCCTGCCCCTGGATTTCAGTCCTTTGGCTCGCTGGAAGCGGATTATGCAAATCGGATATGGTTTAATGCAATACGCAATTTAAAGTTGTCATGGAGTCAAAATATGTCATTAGTACAACGATTTGGGTGCTCTTTCCCGCCTCCATTCAACCCTTGGTGGAAAGATTTGCCACTCGAGTGGATTCACGCTATTGCCTTCGAAACAAGCAAAGCTGAAATCGAGGACAACACGGAAATGAATACTAAATTCTTGCGTTTTCGAGGAGCAGTGTCAAAATGGGACCCTTCAATGATGAAGGAATTGTTGCCAGAGCAGGAATTGCCTTTGAATGAATTAACTTATCCTGGACCTCGATATGATTTCGAAGAAATCATTTTCAAAAGCAGTGAAATTTCATGGGTTTTACGAATCCATGGGTTGGTTAAATCCTGTCTTCTACTCCTTGGCATATCGCATCGTCATGAAGGAGATGACGTGATTGTCGATGAGGGGTGGGAGGCGTTATTGGAAGGTTTGGGATTCCAAACCAATGATCATTCTATTGTGGACACCTCTCCAAGAGTACAATTACTCAGTCAACGCATTACTGCACTCCAAGAAGCAAAACATTGTTTAGATACTGAGGCCAAAAGGGTAGCAGATCTTCACGAAAAAAGGACTGAGGCGAAAATTGCTGCAGAAACTGCAGGAAGGCAACGTGGACTCAATATGAAAGAAACGGATAAATTGGGCAAAGATGCCTATCTAGGCATTCTGGATGAAGGGCCCGCTGACGCATTGAAACTAGAAAATGCACTGAAAATCAAGGACCATCATTTGGCCCATGGCTCGAAGTGGCTCATTCGCAAACTTAGCAATTTAAGGTGGGAACACGGGGCTTCAACTCGAATTGGTGCAAGAATGGGGCGCCCTGAAAAAGCCGCTCCTCGTGAAAAAAACCTTGTCCATAGCTTATTTCCTATCGATACATTTGGTGGAAATCAGCGTTTGATTAGGAATGCTATCTCAAAGAAAGATATACGTGTACAACTAGGTAGAAGGTTATGCGTAAAGTGTGGCGCTAGAACTCCACTTTTAATTTGTCACCGAAAGATAAACACAGAAGGACGGACGGAGATTTGTCGTGGTAAATCCAAACCATTAGAAAATGAACAACAAAAGAGGGGGCGGCGATTTGGTGAATTACAGTCTCTCGATGTCAGTGAACTTGCAGAAGCAGCACGTCAAAATCTTGGATTAGATCGTGTGCCTGACGGCATGAAGTGTGCAAAAAAACTGATGAGTAAAAAACAGATTCCTGAATCTTTGGAAAAAGGCATGCTTCGAGCCAAACACAAACTTCCTGTCTTCAGAGATGGTACCATCCGATATGATATGAGCGATGTGCCACTTACGCATTTCAAGCCTTCAGAAATTATGGTCCCTTATCAAAAATTAAAGCAATTGGGGTACACACATGATATAGATGGCCGCCCCTTGGAATCGGATTCACAAATGTTAGAAATTTATCCACAAGATTTCATCATTGCACAGAACGCCGTTGATTTCTTCATAAGAGCTGCGAAATTTACCGATGAATTGCTTGAACGTTTTTACAAGATGGAACCTTATTATCGCGTAGAAGACCCAGTTGACCTTGTGGGACAGCTCATCGTTGGCCTTGCCCCGCATACCTCTGGCGGCGTTCTGGGACGAATCATTGGTTGGACAAATTCTTCTGGAGGATATGCGCACCCAATGTTTCATGCCGCAAAGCGTAGAAATTGTGACGGTGATGAAGATGCCATCATGCTTTTACTGGATGGTTTACTCAACTTTAGCAAGGAAATTTTACCAGCTAACAGGGGAGGACAAATGGATGCACCTCTTGTTCTTACAACGAGATTAAACCCTACCGAAGTTGACAAAGAAGTGTTGAATGTGGATACAGCGTGGTATTATTCAAGTGCATTTTACGAGGCTACTCTTGAACAAAAGCAACCGGGAGAAATCAAAGAATTAACCGATTATGTCGAAAAGAGGCTTGGAACACCATTTGCCCTGAGAGGTTACGGATTCACCCATGACACGACAAGTATTGATGAGGGTCCTGCTCTGTCTGCATACAAGACTCTTGAAACGATGGTTGACAAAATGAATGGTCAACTGGAACTTGGACAGAGATTGCGTGGCGTTGACGTTCGCACTGTTGCAAGTAGTGTCATTAGATCTCACTTTTTACCTGACTTAAGAGGGAATCTCGTCGCCTTTACTAAGCAGAAAGTACGCTGCTTGGCTTGTGGTCATTCATATCGGCGAATGCCTTTAGCGCAAAAATGCATTCAGACAAAATCAGGAAAATTACGCGGCCCGTTCGGAGGAAAAGAGGAGAAATTGTGCCAAGGAAAATTGGCGCTTACTGTGACGGAGGGTGCTGTTCGTAAGTATATCAAAGTCACGAGACACGTCATGAAAACATATGGAGTGGATAATTATACAAAACAGAATGTTGAGTGGTTGGCCGAAAGCGTTGAGAGTTTATTCAATAATGATAAAGCAAAGCAATTATCCTTGGCCGATTTTCTCTGATTCAGTCACGGGCCATTGATTTAGAGGGGTAAATATCCCAAGGTTTTGTTCCTCTTTTTCTTCGCAAGGAGACCCACATGGAATGTAATAAGATTTTAACAAAGGAAAATATCTGTTTCATTGATTTTATTGGGTGTAACAAATACCAGAGGGGGCTCCTAAATGTTGAGAGGGGATGTTTTAGTTGTGCCAATATACCGTCTGGTATGTCTTCATTGACACCATATTTTACCGGTCGTTTATTTTTAGGCATGTAATATGTTCCAAAAATAATATCCCAGATTGGTAGAAAGGTGGAGTAATTGGTCCAAATAGCTTCTTTTTCACTGGTATGGTGCCAATGGTGGAATTCGGGCGTGATTACAACTTTATGTAACCACTTTAACTCCCATCTGACATTAGCGTGTAAAAATAATCCAAGCAAAATTTGAATCACTGCCAGTATGCCTGTTATTTCAGGACTGAATCCTGCTGCAATCAAAAAAGCAAACGCTGGAGCAATGATTGTACCATCCAGAGGATGGGCCCGAAATCCACTCGCCCAATCTAATTCCTCAGTAGAGTGGTGGATTGCATGAAACTTCCATATAACGGGTATTTCGTGATAAAAACGATGTGTCCAATAAACAAGGAAATCGAATAATAGAAACCCAATAAGTGGCATCCAATCGGATGGAATTTGCTGAACAAATGGACGGATCAATAGTCCTGGAACCCATGCCAAACTGATTACTGCGATGAATATAGCAACGATGGCGGTTACAATTGCCATCAATGGTGAGATGAGTGCATAACCTATGTCCGTAGTCAAATATTTTCTACGTAATCTCTGCCCTTTGTGCCTTGGAAAGAGTTTCTCAAACGGTACAACAAGCACGAATAATAGCACGACAATAAACACACCATCTGTCGAATAGAGAAGTGAAATGAAGATTAATACTAAAGTCAAAAGACGAATTGCCATGGCTATAATTCGCCCTTTTATTGTAAAATCCTTCAAGCCAACTTCATCAATGGAAGGGATTGGCTGTTCTTGTTCCGTTAATTGTACCATAGGAACGACATTACTGGGTCTAGAATCGCCCTATAATACAATTTTCACTATTTGACTAGATAAAAAAACCATGAGCATTGAGTATTTTTTCCATCCATAACAATTTTTTGAGTTTCAGGGACTTATTTGTCACACCGCTCCACTGGCCAACGGAGTTTGTACAAAACCCAATTAACTCACACGCCTCTTTCTTAAGCCCAAACATCATTGCAAGACAGACTGCTCGGTCACCATCGGTAAATCCTCCAGGATTTATCATTCCCTCAATTTTTTCAGGTAGTTGGTGTGTAAGTATAAGGGGATAATCATCACTAAGTTGAGAAAGTAAATATTCCCAAGCCTCCGTATTATCGCCGTGTGCATGCAATGCAATGGGGATTCGTGACTCTATTGCTCGTTTGAGATAAGGGTACCCGTCTGCGTCTGAAACAACGAACAAAACCTTGGATAGATCGTCGATTGCGCCTACACTTCCGTCCGCTACGATGAAAAAATCACAATCGGAGTCAGCAATATCTTGTTTTGATGCAGCGGCTCCAATGATGCCTATTTTTTCATAAGATGATAAATCGATTGAAAAATTGGGATTTGCAGCTTGTGAAAGCCTCCTGGCGCTCTCTCTATCATGAAAAATCTCCCAACCAAAATAATCTCTAATCTGATCTTGAAATTCAATTTGAGGAGAAAAATCCAACAGGAGCTGTCGGGGTTCTTCCATCGTGTTTCCCAAGCAATAAGGTACATCAACCCTCTCCACATGAGTCCAGTGATGCCTCTGCCATCACGATATCCTGTTATTGAGAGTGAAGCTGCTCTCGCAAGATATCCCTTTCTTCCTCAAGCCAGTGCTTGGATGAGTAGTCTGGCTCAAAAACACCATATCGACTTAGAAGAATTAATTGAAGGACGTATGCTTGAAAATGCAAGAAAAAGAGCACGGATGCGATTAATTGATACTGTAGACAATAAAGAAGGCGTAGATGTATATGGAACGGGGGATGTCCACTCGGATCATGGACGATTAGTCGAGGCTTTTTCCTTCTACTTTGCCAGGTTGGTCGTCTGCGCCAGCGGAGATGAGCGATTAATTTCGAGGTGGGCTCAAGCAGAGGCTTCGCGTGCAGAAAAATTATTGCAAGTCGACAACATGGTTTCTGACATTTCAAAGACGTACTTTCAAAAAATAAAATTCGAGGCGGAATCCAACGAGTGGTACATTGGTATCGGCGATTTTGTAGAAGTTTGTCCGAGCATTTCAGGCTCGAGGTGGCGTTTGCCCAATTGCGAATTATCGGACGGCTGGATTCGTTTGCATGATGAAAAGGGGTATAGTTCCAAAAACAAAGTTGCTAGATTACTTCGAGAAAGAATCAAACAATCGATTGTCAAAGATGCAAATCAAAAACAAAAAGACATCACACCAGAGTTAGAAGTACAATTAGCAGAACATATTGGAATGGTTGTTGGCTTAATGGCATCAAAACAGAGTGAAGCGATCAGCCTTGTAACAGCTGGAGAAGGTGAGTGGCCTCCTTGTATGAAGCAAATAATTGGAGAATTAAGTCAAGGAGTAAATGTAAATCATTACGGGCGTTTATTCCTTGCTTCAATAGCCCGGACACTGGGTTTACCGATTGCCAATTGTGTTGATTTTTTCAGACATGCCCCCGACTTCTCAGAATCGGTGACTACCTACCAAGTTGAACACGTTTACCAGCATGAATACACGCCATCTGGTTGTGCTAAATTGAAATTAAACCACAATTGTCCTGTCTCGGTTGGAGATGATCGATTATGTGATCAAACCTGGATGGACCATCCTCTTAAGTACACAAAAGCAAAACAAAGACGGAGAAGATTAGAAGAAAAACAAACCGAAGATTCTTCTCCCAAAAAAAGCGATGATTGATGAAGTCGGACTTACTAGTAGCGATTAGTCGGGGCGCCATCATGGTTAGAACATTGGTAATTTCAGTGGACAGGGATAATGACCTTGGCATGAAAACTGCGATTCGTGGACCGGTCATTGGTAGAAAAAATGTACTTACTGCAGCCTTAAAACTAGGAATTGCAGACCCGGAAGAAAGCGATACAAACGCGATATTAGGTGCACTTCACCAACATGATGCGCTTGTTGAAAATAATGGTGAAAATGACGATGTGGAAATCGTCGTACTCACGGGTGATGAAAAGGTGGGTTTGCGCTCTGACCGTGCTATTGCAGCTCAATTAGAGGAAGTAGTAAACGAGTTTCAACCCGACCAAGCAATTGTAATTACAGATGGTGCTGAAGATGAGTCGGTTTTACCAATCATCTCAAGCCAAGTACGAGTAGACCATGTGGAAAAAATTATTGTCAAACAATCCAAAGGAATTGAAGGTACCTATTACTACATAGTCAAAGCACTGGAAGACCCAAAATGGCGAGCAAAAATGCTTGTTCCGATGGGCATCATCCTCGCAGTTTTCGGTTTAGGAGTCATGCTGCCCAATGATATTGGGAGCGTGGTTATTGGAAGCATGCCTTTGCTTTTTGGTTTGTTTATCTTATCTAAAGGACTTGGATTGGAACAAACTGTCGGAAGAGTCGTCCAAGAGATGAGAGAAAATGCAGATGCGGCTATGTTTTCATCCCTTCTTTGGACATCCACCGTGTTTAGTGCTATTTTCGCTGTAGCAGAAGGTTTTTCTGAATATTCTGCCCATGCAGGAACGACTACAGTTGGCATCCTATGGATGAAAGTATTCCACTCCTCACTCGCTTGGATTGTCATTGCCTTCCTCACTTCAACAGCCGGATTTTTACTTCTCCGTTTGAAGAAGGGTTCTTTTTCTGGAAGACTGATTATCATGGGTGTTTTTGCGATGGTTATCTTTTCCTTCCTTGACAAGGGTCTTGAAATAGCAACCAACGTTCTATCTGGTCAGAATTATGAATTTTCCGTGAGGGGCATTCTTGATGATTTGCTTGAGCCGATGATGTGGATTGCGCTATTGTGGATCACAACCACCATTGTGAGAGCCCTCAAAGCAAGACAAGCTCAAGGGGAAAAATACTGGGGTATCTAACTACGCAGTATAGATTTCAGTTTGGCCGCAACTCGGACATTTTATTTCAATTGGTCTAATATCTGGAATGCCCAAAGGTGAACCACAAGACTCACACAATATGGCTTGCTTGACTTGCATTTGTTTTTCCTTGGCTTCTGATGCAGGGTTATACTTCATCCGATATTGTTGAGGTTGTTGAATGAATTTTGGTGAGCGGCCGACTGAGTTTGAATCATTATGGAGAATCGCTTCTTCCTGTACTTCCGCGTGAATAATTGGTTCCTGCTGACTGCCTCCCATTTTGAACCGGGCGATTTGTGCTTCGATTTCAGACGTCATGATACCAGTTTCCCTCGAAACTTTATCCATTTCTAAAGTTAAATCATAACCACTTAGTTGGGCCAGTTTCCCCAACAATCCATCAGGTAAAGCAACCATGATACGCCCAGCGATGATTTGCTGATGAATGTTGGCTCAATTCCATATTGAAATGAATGATAAAAATGGGGGGTATACCTCTTGAAGGTTCAAATAGGAGTAGCCGTGGGCCGCCGCTGAGTGATTGCATGAATCTACTAAAATCTCGCAGACAGAAAAAGTCCGTTTCGGGTTGTGGCATGCGCCTTCAACCTTCGGGCGCGCCAAAAAGAAACATCAGAAAACTCGTATGTGGAGTCGTAATGGGAAAACCACATTATGTCCGATTTGATACGACACTCGCAAAAATTGTTGACTTAATTACAAGTAAAAATTGGGACCATATTTTTGTTGTTGATGATGAAAAGATACCTATGGGTCGAATACATGCCGTTGACATCTTGAAAATGATTGCAAAAAAAACGGTGAACCGCGATGTAGCGTGGATGCACGAAATAGAAGCACGTGCCCTGATTCATTCACCACCAATCAAAGTAAATCGCGAAACGCCTCTTCTGAATGCGGCTGCATTATTACTGACACACGATCTCAACCAATTGCCCGTAACAGACGATGAAGGATGTTTGTGTGGAGTCATCTCCAATGCTACTATAACCAGATTTTTGCCTCGTTATCTACTCTAACAAAGAAACCTTCAACTATGCACTTCTCGAAGTGTCTGATGCAACAAAGCAGCCCGCGGCTATGGCCAAATTCACCCAGTAATTCGCCTCTCCCGCTTCCCGCTAGTCCGATATTATACACATTGAGTGAATGCTTTGTGCTCAAATCACCGCCTCTTGGTGATATGGATTCAATGAAGTTGTCCGATTTGAGGAAATGGATAGGAGGGCATACTCTCCCTGATGGTTCTAAGATAAATGAT
>MDSW01099065.1_pt1 | contig 26387 bp, 29 predicted proteins | sample 811171 | NCBI WGS metagenome assembly MDSW01 (sample SAMN05326641, study PRJNA326480) | marine metagenome | isolation source: seawater | place: Atlantic Ocean: North West | collected 2012 | reverse complement strand
GGGGGTCTTGATTTTTTAATTCCCTCACATGCTTGAGTTGCAATTTCCTCAGTTAAATCTAGTAAATGAACTTTCAAACCTGCGTTCGCAACTTGCGCTGCAATACCGCTTCCCATGGTTCCAGACCCTATAACAACAACTTTTGATATTTTCATTTTTCCTGAGTTTATATAGATAATTTATCAAATCTCACTAAAAGAAATACAAATAAATAACGTATTTGGGTGGAAAATATTGTAAATAGCTTTATAGGCGCACGCGATGAAAAAAAATCCGTCTAGAAATACAAATTTGAAAAAAAGTCCTTCAAAACTGCTTGAGACTATTAATAGCTCTATTGATGTAGATCAAAGATTATACAAAGAGGATATTGAAGTCTCAATAGCTCATACTAAAATGTTAAGTAAACAAAAAATTATTACAAAAAAAGATGAAAGAAAAATTATAAATGGTCTTAAGGTAATTTTAAGTAACATTAATGCAGATAAAGTTACTTTCAAAAAACATCTTGAAGATATTCATATGAACATCGAGTCTTTGCTGTTTAAACAAATTGGTAAAACAGCAGGTAAATTACATACTGCACGATCAAGAAATGATCAAGTTGTTACAGATTTCAAACTTTGGATAAGAGACAATAGTGTAAGCTTAAATAATCTTCTTCAAAAATTTCAAAAAAGTCTTATCAAAGTTGCTAAAAAAAATATTTCTACAGTAATGCCTGGTTTTACACATCTCCAAGTAGCTCAACCTATTTCTTTAGCACATCACTGTCTTGCCTATGTTGAAATGATAGGAAGAGACAGATCAAGATTAAATGATTGTATAAGAAGATTAAATGAGAATCCTCTTGGCTCTTGCGCATTAGCTGGAACATCTTTTCCAATTGATAGAAATTTTACTACAAAATTATTAAAATTTTCAAGACCAACTGTAAATGCTCTTGATAGTGTTTCTGATAGAGATTTTGCTGTTGAGTTTTTATTTGTTCTTACATTAATTAGTACGCATTTATCCAGAATGGCAGATGAATTTATTCTTTGGTCAAATCAGCAATTTGATTTTATCAATTTGCCAGATGAATTGGCTACAGGTAGCTCGATTATGCCACAAAAGAAAAATCCAGATGGTGCCGAGTTAGCTAGAGGTAAAGCGAGTAGTGTTATTGGTAATCTAAATGCATTGTTAATAATTCTTAAAGGACTTCCACTAGCATATAGTAAAGATTTACAAGATGATAAACAAATTGTTTTTTCTGCATTTGATAATGTATCTTTAATTTTAGAAGTAATGAATGAAATGTGGACAAAAATTACTTTTAATACGCATAAGATGGCTGAAGCAGTTAATAATTCCAATGCAACAGCTACAGATTTTGCAAATTGGTTAGTACAACATTTGCATCTCTCATTTAGAGAAGCATATCAACTAACTGGTAAAATAGTTGCATATGCCGATGAAAATAATAAAAAATTAGATCAATTAAGCCTCAATGAATTACAAAAATTTAATAAAAATATCAACTTTAATGCAAAAAAAACTTTTTCAATTCACGAAAGTGTTAAAAGCAAAAAAAGTTTTGGCGGCACTTCGCCACAAAGTGTTAAACAAGCAATTAAATATGCTATAAAAAAGTATCTCTAATGAAAAATTATTTATATATATTGATCAGCTCATTTTTTTTACTTAGTTGTGGGAAGGTTGGACCTTTAAGCCTTCCTGAAGAAAAACTGGATAAATCTGTAATTAGTTATCCTTGTGATGAAGCTTGTCTAGAAAAATTTGAAGCTGAAAAAGAAAGACAACAAAAAGTTATTCTCCAAGCAGATTAATGAATATTATTTTTAAAAATGATAAACCTTTTTTTGAGGATGTGCCAATTATTAATCTTATTAATTCTTATAATACTCCATTCTATGTATACTCACAAAACGAAATAATTAAAAATTATAATAATTTAAAAAATAATTTATCTGCTGAGATATTTTATGCAGTAAAAGCTAATTCAAATCAAGCTATATTAAAATTGTTGAATAATTGTGGCTCTGGTGCTGATGTAGTTTCAAAAGGAGAACTACATCGTTCTTTAGAGGCAGGTTTCGAACCAAATAATATTATATTTGAAGGAGTTGGAAAATCAAAAGAAGACATTGAATATGCAATAAGTAAAAATATTCGATTAATAAATGCAGAATCAATAAGTGAATTATCAATCATTAATGAAATTGGAGATAAATTAAATAAAAAAATAAATATAGGCCTAAGGTTAAATCCAGATATAGATGCAGAAACTTTTTCAAAAATATCAACTGGAAAGAAAACTGATAAATTTGGAATTGATATTAAAAATTTAAGTGATGTTCTTTTAAAAATTCAATCATTTAAAAAAATTAATTTAATAGGAATAAGCTGCCATATTGGAAGTCAAATAAAAGAAATTAAAATTTTTGAAAAAGTATTCAATATTATGAAAAATTCTGCTTCTATTTGTTTATCAAAAAATATTAATATAGAGTTTGTTGATCTAGGTGGGGGATTTGGAGTAAACTATGAAGAAAAAACTAACAATTTAGATATTGAAACTATTGGAAAATTATCTAAATCTATTTTTAAAAACCAACGATATAAAGTCTCATTCGAACCAGGTAGATACATAGTAGCAAAAGCAGGAATAATAATTACAAAAGTATTAACTACTAAAGAAAATGGTGGGATCAATTTTTTAATAACTGATGCTGGCATGCAAACATTGCTACGTCCTGCAATTTATGGAGCTAAACATAGAATTCAAACACTAAATAATAACAAAAGAAAAAATATTCTATATACAGTTGCTGGTCCAATATGTGAAAGTTCAGATATTATTAGTAAGGATATTGTTTTACCTGAACAAGAAATAGAAAACTATTTAGCAATACTTGATGCAGGAGCTTATGGTTCTGTCATGGCATCTAATTACAATTCAAGAGGTATTCCTACAGAAATACTTGTAAACAATAATAATTATGCAGTAATACATGATGAAGAAGAAATTTCGCAAATTATTAAACGTGACTCAATACCTGATTGGTTATAAATTAATTAATTCATAGATTATTTTTGCAATATCATTAATAATTAATTTCAAATTAAAATAAAATTCACTAATATAATATTTTAATAATACAATGGTATTAATCTCCAAATTCTTTAAAATCCAAAAACTTACAATTATGAAAATAGTAAAGAAAAGAATTAAAAAAGAATTTAAAACACTTACTTTATGTTCTTTAACATAAGTAGAAGGCAAGTTGTTGATCTCTTTATTTAATTTTACTGACTTATTTTTGATATTTTCTAATTTTGTATATTCTAATTCACTTAAATTTTCAGTATCTTGATTCGATATATTGTCTTGATACCAAGTGTTGCCACATCTAGCACATTTAACATTTCTGCCATTGGGCTTTAAATCTGCAGAATTTACAAGATATTTTGATTGGCAGGATGTGCATGAAATCAACATAAAGTATATATATAGATGACTGATGATATTGTATAAAACAAAAATTCAATAATGCTTGTAAGATCAATACTTTTTTATCTCATTTTAAGTCTATGGACCATATTTATGGGTTTTTTATGTCTTCCTTTTCTATTTTTACCATTTAATATGCTTTGGAGTCCTGTTCGTTTTTGGATAGCAGGTATTTTTTTCTTATTAAAATATATATGTAAAATCTCTCATGAAGTTAGAGGTCTTGAAAATATACCATCTAAAGCTATTCTAATTGCTTCTAAACATCAATCTGCATTTGAAACTTTTGCATTGTTTTATTATTTACCTAAAGTTACATTTATTCATAAAAAACAATTATTTTTAATTCCTATCTTTGGACAATATTTAAAAAAAATAAATATGATTTCAATTGATCGAAAAGGAGGAGCTAAAACTATGCGGCAAATGTTAAAAAAAACTAAAGAAAAATTATCTGATGGATTTTCATTGGTTATATTTCCTGAAGGAACAAGAAAAAAACCAGGTGAAAAACCTGACTACAAATCTGGGTTTGTTGGAGTATACAAACATTTGAATTCTGAAATTTTACCAGTTGCTGTAAATTCTGGAAATTGTTGGCCAAAACATACATTTATAAAAAAATCTGGAAAAATTATAATTAGTATTCTTAAAATTATTCCTGCTGGTCTAGAACAATCAGTTGTGTTAGACAAAGTGAAAAAAACTATTGAAAAAGAAGTTGATAAAATAAAATAATTTTAATTTTAATATAATAATATAGTTATTTTTTTGATTCAGTAGGATCAAAACTTCCTGCTTGACCAAGGTCTTCAATAATTTTTCTAGTATCTTTTGTAGACTGGAATGTTTTTTCTAAAAAAGACAAATCTTTATTTCTTATTGCCTTTTGTAGGGTTGATAAATCTTCAGTAAAACGACCTAGCATTTCTAATACAGAATCTTTATTATTATCATAAATATCTCTCCACATAATAGGATCGCTGCCAGCAAGTCTTGTAAAATCCCTAAATCCAGCTGCCGAATATTTAAAGACTTCATCTTTAATATGCATTTCTAATTCATTTGCTGTAGCAACTATAGAATATGCAATGAGCTGAGGTATGTGAGATGTCATTGCTAATATTCTATCATGATAATCAGCATCCATAATTTCAACTTTCATACCTAAAGTTTTCCAAAAAGATTTTATAGACTGAATGAATTCATCATTCACATTCTTTGGAGTCAAAATACAATAACGATTTTCAAAAAGTTTTGCAAAACCAAATTCAGGTCCGCTTTTCTCTAATCCAGCAATGGGATGACTTGGAATAAATTTTAAGTGACTATTTTTATTTCTATCTTCAAAATCTTTTATAACACAAACTTTTGCTGAACCAACATCTGTAATTAAAGTATCTTTATTTATAAAATTATTTAAAGATAAAAAAATTTCTTTATATGTGCCTAACGGTGAAGCAACTATAATTAAATCAAATTGAAATGAAAATTCATCAATATTTTTTTTAATGTCATCTAATAAATCTAACTGTTTACATTTTGCAATTACTTTTTCACTTTTATCAATGCCATAAATATTTGAAGAAACACTATACTCTTTAATAGCTCTAGCTATAGAAGATCCAATTAAACCTACTCCAATTATTAAAACTTTATTGAATAAATTATTTGTCATTATTTAAAACAAATTCTTTTAAAACTTCTATTGATTTATTTAGCTCTTCTTTGGTGCCAAGAGTTATTCTTAATGCATTTTCTAAACCATAACTAGCTAAGTATCTTACAGCAATACCTTTGCTCAATAAAAAATCATTAACTATACTTGCATTTTGATTTGGCTTTTCAGGAATGGTTACAAAAACAAAATTTGCCTGTGTGTTATAAGCTTTAAAGCCAATATTATTAATTTCAGAAATATACCAATCTTTTATACTTGAGTTGTGTTCGATTATTTTATTTAAATGATGATCATCGTTTAAAGCTGCTATTCCAGCTGCTATTGCTCCTGGGGGTAAATTAAAAGGTGGTCTAACCTTTTTAATTATATTAATTAAATTTTTACTTCCATAACCCCATCCTAATCTCAAACCCGCTAAAGAATAAGCCTTGGAAAAAGTTCTGGTAATTAAAACATTTTCATATTTTTCTGTTAATTCAAAAGTATTATCATAATCTTTAGCATCAGCTAATTCAGCATAAGCAGTATCAATAATTATCACAATATTGCTTGGGATTTTATTGATTAAATCAATTAATTCATTTTTATTTAAGTAAGTGCCAGTTGGGTTATTTGGATTTGCAATACAAATTATTTTAGTTGATTCTCTGATATTTGATATTACAGATTTTGAATCAAGTTTATAATCAATCTCTGAAGCCAAAACAGATTCTGCACCAGCATATTTTGCCATTATAGGATACATCTCAAAACCATGTTTAGCATGTATAACTTCATCACCAGGTGAACAAAAAGCTAAAAAAGCAAATATTAAAATTTCATCTGAACCTGTTCCTGTAATTATTTGATCAGAATTTAAATTAAATTTTTTTGATAATGCTTTCTGTAAAGAATCAGCAGTCAATTCAGGGTATCTAGATAATTTATCAGAGGAATTAGCATATGCAATCATTGCTTTTTTACTAGGTCCAAAAGGACTTTCATTAGAAGAAAGTTTGATAATTTTTTCTATGCCAGGAATTTTTGATTTACCTCCAGTATAAAGTTTTATTGTGTTTATACCTCTTTTTCCCTTTAAAACTTCATTGCTATTTAATTGCAAATTTGCTGAAGTATTAAATATTTCTCTCCAAATTCTAACTATACTGTCCTTATCAAAATTTCCTTTATGTAATTTAAGCAACCTTAATAAAACTTCACTTTCCCTTGTTTTGTCAATTACGCTTTCTTTATTATTTTTTAAAGTACCTATTTTATCAACAATTGATGTTCTATTAATTATTAAGTTTAATATTTCATCATCTATTTCATCAATTTGACTTCTTAATGATTCTATTTTATTTTTAGTCATAATATTTATGGCTCTTTACTAAGTAAATGTCATTAAATCAAAGAAAACTGGTATTTTTTGTGCAGATATCAATTATTGACTATGAAAGGCTATTAATTTAAAGGAATTTTTAACACCGATTTGAAACAGCTTGCGGGTGTGTATCTTGAAACAGCTAAAGCGTAAGATACCCCACAACAAAGCTTTTATCGGTAAGAGATAGATTATGAATGATGAAGCTAATATTGTTGAAGATACCAAACTAGAATGTAGTGTAGCTTATTTCTCCAATATAAGTTTTGAACTTGAATCTGGACATAAGTTAAATCAACTTTCAGTTGCTTTTAAAACTTTTGGCAATCTTAATAATGAAAAAAGTAATGCTATTCTTATCTGTCATGCTTTGACAGGAGATCAATATGTTACTGGTTATAATCCAATAACAAAAAGAGACGGTTGGTGGTCAAGAATGGTGGGGCCTGGAAAACCAATTGATACTGACAAATATTTTGTAATATGTTCAAATGTGCTGGGTGGCTGTGCTGGAACTTTAGGTCCAAAAGAATATATTAATAATAAAAAATTATCAAATGGTAATAAATTTCCTTCAATAACAATTAAGGATATGGTTAATACACAAAATTATCTCATAGATTTTCTTAAAATAAAAAAATTATTTGCAGTCGTAGGAGGATCAATGGGAGCTATGCAAGCCTTACAATGGTCAATAAGTTTTCCAGAAAAAGTTGATAATATAATTCATATAGCTGGCGCACTTAAACACTCAGCACAAAATATTGCTTTTCATGAAGTAGGAAGGCAAGCAATTATGAATGATGCAAACTGGTATGAAGGTAAATATCTTCAAAAAAATACTATTCCAGAAAGAGGCTTAGCTGTTGCAAGGATGATTGCACATATAACCTACCTTTCAGATGATGCTATGCATAGAAAATTTGGTAGAAAATTACAATCAAGAGATATCATATCTTTCGGATTTGATGCTGATTTTCAAATTGAAAGTTATCTGAGATATCAAGGAAAATCTTTTGTAGATCGTTTTGATGCTAACAGCTACCTCTACCTTACTAGGGCCATGGATTATTTTGATGTTGTTAAAGATTTTTCTAGATCTATAGAGTTTCCAACAACAACCAATGACCATATAAATTACCTTATCATTTCCTTTACTTCTGATTGGTTATTTCCTACAAATGAAAATGAAGAAATTTCGAAAAAATTAAATTTTTTTAATCGTAATGTTAGTTTTATTGAAATAGAAACAGACAAAGGTCATGATAGTTTTTTATTGGATGAGCCTGAGTTAGATTTAACTATAAGTGGTTTTTTAAAAAGTAATTTTAATAGATTAATAGAAAAATGAAAAAAGATATAAGTATTAGAAAAGATTGGAAATTAATTGAATCCATGATTGACTCTAATTCAAGGGTCTTAGATATTGGTTGTGGAGATGGAGGATTGATTAAACAGCTGGAAAAAAATATTGCTGCAAAAACTAGTGGCATAGAAATTAATCCTAAATTAGTTCAGACTGCAATTGGTGATGGTAGCAAGGTAGTCCTAGGCAATGCAGAACAAGATTTAGAACAATATTCTAATCATAGTTATGATTATGTTATTTTAAGCCAAACCTTGCAAGCGATGTTAAAACCAAAAAGTGTACTTTTAGAATTATTAAGAATAGGAAGAAAGGCTATAGTTTCTTTTCCTAATTTTGGATATTGGCAAATAAGATTACAATTACTATTATTAGGAAAAATGCCTATAACAAAAGGACTGCCTTATTCTTGGTATGAAACTCCTAACATACATTTTTTTACAATCAAAGACTTTCAAAATCTATGCAAAGATTTAAATATTATTATTGAAAAAAGTATAGCTTTAAATAGCAAAGGGAAACAATTAAATATTTCCCCTGATACAACAAGCGCAAATTTATTTACTAATGAAGCTATATTTTTATTAAGTTATAAAAATTATGAACCTATAAAATTACAATCAAAGCAAAAATCTTTTATAAGAGATTCTGCATTAGTAAGATAATGAATCTTAATTATATTTCTGTTATAAGAATATCTCAACTTAAAGATAATTATTCTTATATAATCAAAGATAACAAAAAAAATTTAGCTATAATTATTGATCCTGCTGAGTCAACAAGCTTGATAAATTATATTGATAAAAATAAAATAAAATTAATAAGCATTTTACTAACACATCATCATTCAGATCACACAGCTGGGGTAAATGATTTATTAGCACATTCTAATGTGCCAGTTTATAGCCCTTCAAAAAAAATAGATGGAACAACAAATATTGTACAAGATAATGAAATAATTGAATTAAATTTCTTAACAATGAAAGTCATTTCTACTCCAGGTCACACTCTAGATCATGTAATTTATTATAATGATAAAAACAATTTACTTTTTTCTGGAGATACACTTTTTCGTCTTGGGTGTGGAAGAGTATTTGAAGGGACTTTTGAAATAATGCATGAGTCATTAAATAAAATTAAAAGTTTAAATAATGATACTGAAGTTTACTGTGGTCACGAATATACAATAAATAATTTAAATTTTTTACTATCATTGTTTCCAAATTTTAAAGAATTGCAATTAGAGAAAAAGAAAATTGATAAACAAATTCTCAAAAATGGCTCTTCCATTCCTTTTAATCTTGGAAATGAAAAAATGATTAACCCTTTTTTATCCTCTGAATCTCTATTTTATCAAGATTTCATGAAAAAAACTAAACTAAAAAATTTTGAAATGTTTTCTTATTTAAGAGAATTAAAGGATAAATTTTAACAAGTAATTGTAAAAAATATTTGATTTAACTATATTTTATTTGACTATTAAGGTCGAAGACTATAAATCCCAGATTTTCTTGGAATAGGTTATGTTAGCAGTTATTAAAACAGGCGGAAAACAATACTCAGTAAAAACTGGTCAAATTCTTAAAGTAGAGAAATTGGATGGTAAAAAAGGGGACACAATATCTCTAAAGGATATTTTAGCTATTAGTAATAATACAAATTATACTATTGGTAACCCATTAATTAATGGAGCAATTGTTAAAGCAAAAATCATTGATCAAATTCGTGATAAAAAAATAATTGTTTTTAAAAAACGTCAAAGACAAAATTATAGACATACCCAGGGACATAGACAATATCTTACGGTGCTTAAAATAGAATCAATTGAATTAAGCAATAAAAAATCTTCTAAAATTAAAAAAGATTCTGTTAAAAAAGAAACTATTAAAAAAAGTGAAGATAAAAAAGTTTCAGTAACTCCTAAGAAAAAAACAACAGTAAAAAAGAAAAGTGTTACTAAAAAAACATTAAAGAAAAAAACAGCTCCAAAAAAGGAAATAAAATAATAGGATAAAATATGGCTACTAAAAAAGCAGGTGGAAGTTCAAGAAATGGTCGTGACTCAGCTGGTAGAAGACTTGGTGTCAAAAAATTTGGAGGCGAAAAAGTTTTATCTGGAAACATTATTGTGCGTCAAAGAGGAACAAAATACCATCCTGGTTCTAATGTTGGAATTGGAAAAGACCATACAATATTTGCTACTAAAAATGGCAAGGTAGCTTTTAAAAAAACAAAAGCTAGAACATTAATTTCTGTAGTTCCGTCATAATATATAGGAGTTTAATTCTCCTTTTTTTCAATGAAATTTCTCGATCAAGCAAAAATTTATATAGCGTCAGGTAAGGGTGGAAAAGGTTGTGTTAGTTTTCGTCGTGAAAAATATATTGAGTACGGAGGTCCTAATGGTGGCGATGGAGGCAAAGGAGGTGATGTTGTATTTATTACAGACCCTAATTTAAATACATTAATTGATTTTCGTTACCAACAACATTTCAAAGCAAAAAAGGGAGCAGATGGTAGAGGAAAAAATCAAACAGGAGTTAATGGTAAAAATTTAATTATTAAAGTGCCGCCAGGAACAGAAATATATAATGAGGATAAAAGTGTTTTATTAGCTGATATGATTTTAAAAGATCAAAAAATTATTTTAGCTGTTGGAGGAAAAGGGGGTTTAGGAAATTCTAACTTTAAATCCTCCACTAACCAAGCTCCAAGAAGATTTACCTATGGAGGAGATATTGATGAGAAATATTTATGGCTTTCTCTTAAACTTTTTGCAGATATAGGTATAATTGGTAAACCAAATGCTGGAAAATCAACTTTGCTAACGAAGATTTCAAAAGCAAATCCAAAAGTAGCTGCATATCCTTTTACAACACTTCATCCAGTTCTAGGAGTACTTAGACACTTTGATGACGAATTAATTCTCGCTGATATTCCTGGTCTTATTGAAGGAGCTCATGAAGGTAAAGGTTTGGGAGATCAATTTTTAGCTCATATTGAAAGATGTAAAGTATTATTACATATTATTGATTGCTCAGAACAAAACGTTTATGAAAGCTACCTAACTATACATAATGAATTAAAAAAATATGATAAAAAATTAGTTGAAAAAAAGGAGTTAATTGCTTTAAGCAAAACAGATTTAGCTTCAGAGGATTTAAAAAAAGTATGTGTTGATTTAGAAAAAAAAACTGGAATTAAGCCTATACTTTTTTCAAATTATTCAAAAGAAGATTTAAATAAAATAACAATAAAACTTTTTAAGGAATCTAAATAATAAAAATGATTAATAAATTTAAAAAAATTGTAATAAAAATAGGATCTTCTTCAATCGTGAATGAAAAAACAAATAAAATTAAAAAATCTTGGTTAAAATCTATATGTAAAGATATTGCATCAATTCATCCAAACAAAAAAATAATTATTGTTTGTTCTGGGGCTATTGCTTTAGGTGCCAAAATTATAAAAAATAATGGATCTATTAGAAAGTTAGAAGATAAACAGGCTGCTGCTGCTGTTGGCCAAATTGAATTAGCTAATTATTGGCAACAAAATTTAAAGGAAAATAAAATTAATGCTGCACAACTTTTATTAACTCTTAATGACAGTGAGGTTAGAAGAAAATACCTGAACGTTCGAAAAACGATACACGCTCTACATAAAAAAAATATTATTCCCATAATCAATGAAAATGATACTGTTGCTACTGAAGAAATCAGATTTGGAGATAACGATCGTTTGGCTGCTAGAGTATCACAAATGATCGATGCTGATTTATTAATTTTACTCAGTGATGTTGATGGATTGTATTTTGAAAATCCATCACAAAATAAAAAGGCAAAAAAAATAAAAGAGGTCTATACCGTTGATTCCAGTATTGAAAATATACCTGGAAAAAATCATTCTGCTCTGGGTAGTGGAGGAATGTCTACAAAAATATGGGCTGCAAAGATATGTATGAATTCAGGTTGTTCAGTAGTTATTACAAATAGTAATAAAAAAAAACCAATTGAGAGTATTAATAAAAATAATTCTACTTGGTTTTATGCTGATAAATCCCCTAAAACTAGTAGACAGCAATGGCTTTTAAATCATCTCCATCCATCAGGTACAGTAATCATTGATCATGGAGCTATGCTTGCAGTCAAAAATAATAAAAGTCTTCTGCCTGCAGGAGTAATTGAAATAAAGGGTAATTTTAATCGAGGGGATGTTATTAGTATTATAGATAATAATAATACAAATGTGGGTATTGGTGTTATTGCTTATGACTCAAATGAAGCAAAAAAAATTATTAAAAAAAATAGTAAAGAAATAAAAGCAATATTAGGATATGAAGGTAGAGACGAACTAATACATAAAGATGATTTAGTAAAAACTATTTATGAATGAAAAAGAAAAAATTTTAAATTTAGCTATTAAGGCAAAAAAATCTTCTACATTATTGCCCTTATTAAGTAGTGAGAAAAAAAATTATGCTTTAGAGCTTCTAAAAAAAAACCTAGATGTCTTTATAGATGAAATTATTACAGAAAATGTCAAAGATATTAAAAATGCACATAAGAATAATCTCTCTTCAGCTTTAATTGATCGATTAACCCTTACCAAAGATAGAATAAAAGAAATCATTAAAAGTTTAGATGAAATTATCAAACTTGATGACCCTATTGGAAATATTATTTCTGAATGGAAAAGGCCTAATGGTCTGCACATTCAGAAAATTTCAACACCTATCGGAGTAATTGGTTTTATTTATGAATCTAGACCAAATGTAACAATTGATGCATCAGCTATAGCAATTAAATCTAGCAATGCAATAATTCTGAGAGGGGGAAAAGATAGTTTTAATTCATCACAAAAATTAAATGAAATTATTAATCTTTCATTTTCTGAAGCGGGTTTGCCAGAAAATTCAGTTCAAATGGTTAATTCTATAGATAGATCAGCAGTTGATGAAATGATTCAGCTTAATAAATATATTGATGTAATCATTCCTAGGGGAGGTAAAGGTTTGATTAGTAAAATCAATGAAAAAAGCTCCATTCCTGTAATAAAACACCTAGATGGTATTTGTCATATTTTTGTAGAAAAAAAAGCAGATCTTAAAAAAGCAAAAGAAATTATCTTTAATAGTAAAATGAGACGTCCAGGGATTTGTGGTGCAGTTGAAAGTTTACTAATTGATAGTTCATTATCAGAACATATAGAATATTTACTTAAACCACTTATTGAAGCTAATTGTGAAATCCGAGTAGATAAATATATTAACGATATATTTCCTTCTTTCAAACAAGCTACAGAGGATGATTGGTCAACTGAATATTTAGAAAAAATTATTTCAGTTAAATTAGTTAATAATTTACAAGATGCTATAAATCATATTAATCATTATTCATCAGGTCATACTGAATCCATCATAACAGAAGATAATGAAGCATTTATAAATTTTTATCAACAAATTAACAGTGGCATAATTTTACAGAATGCTTCAACTCAATTTGCAGACGGTGGGGAGTTTGGATTTGGTGCAGAAATAGGAATTTCAACTGATAAATTACATGTTAGAGGCCCTGTGGGCGCAGAACATCTTACTAGTTTTAAGTATGTAATTAAAGGAAATGGGCAGGTTAGGCCCTAAATGAAAAGTATTGGTTTACTAGGTGGATCTTTTGATCCTCCTCATAGAGGACATCTTTATATTTCTTTGGAAGCAAAAAAATTACTGAAACTTAATGAAATTTGGTGGCTTGTGACTCCACAAAATCCTTTAAAAATATCTATGCCAGCTTCTTATGAAGAAAGAATAAGAAATTGTAAAAACTTTACTAATGGCAAGCCTATTAAAGTTTCAGAAATAGAAAATAAAATAAATTCTACATACACTTACCAATCCTTAAATTATATTCAAAACCACTACAAAAATATTAAATTTTTTTGGTTAATGGGAGCTGATAATTTAATAAATTTTCATAAGTGGCAAAAATGGAGAGAAATATTTAATGATATTTCTGTTGTGATTTTTAAAAGACACGGCTATAACAACAAGGCATTGAATAGTATAACTCAAAAAACTTTCTCAGAATTTCAAATCTTATCTAATTCTATTAATAAAAATCAATTTCTTAATCTGCCTTCATGGTCATGGGTTAATAATAAAGAAATCAAGATATCATCTACTGAAATTCGCAAACAACGTGAAATTCTTAGAGGTCATCATTAATACAAATATAAATTTAGTTGATAAAGTTAGCACTATTTTAGATAATGCTAAGGCTGAAAATATATGTGTCATTGATCTAAAAAACAAAACTTCAATTGCTGATTTTTTTATTTTGGCTACATGCAGGTCAAGTCGCCATGCAGATTCAACAGCCGAAGAAGTGATAAATCAGTTAAAAAAAATTGGTGTAAAATGTCCTAATCCATCAGGTCGTCCACAGTGTGATTGGGTAATTGTTGATGCAGGCGATATTATAGTTCATTTATTTAGGCCAGAAATTAGAGATATTTATAGTTTAGAAAAATTATGGGGCGTTAGCTTTGATACAGCTGAAAATAAATCTGCCTAAATATATATTTTATGTTACTTATTCATTTTATGATTAAGCAAATTGTTAAATTTAAAAATTTTCTATTTTTAACTCTTTCATTTTTAATTTTTATTGGATTGAGCAATACTACACTAGCTAAAAACAAAGAAACCTATGAATACTTAGATCTTTTTGGACAAATATATGACCGCATTAAATCTGATTACGTAGAAGAAGTTACTGATGAAGAACTTATTGAAAAAGCGATTGATGGTATGCTTACAGGTTTAGACCCACACTCTGGATATATGAATGAAGAAGTTTGGAAAGAAATGCAAATGGACACGAGCGGCAAATTTGGGGGCTTAGGTATTGAAATAACAATGGAGGAAGGTTTTGTAAAGGTAATTACTCCTATTGAAGATACGCCAGCATATGAAGCAGGAATTTTAGCTGGAGATTTTATTGTACAAATAGATGACACCCCTGTTTTTGGCCTAACATTAAATGAAGCTGTTGATTTAATGCGTGGAAAAAAAGGGGAGTCTATTAGGATAACTATTTCTAGAGAGGGCACAGAACCTTTTGAAGTAACAATCATTAGAGATATCATTAAAATTCAATCAGTCAAATTTGAAATAATAAAAAAAGTTGGTTATCTTAGAATTACTTCTTTCACTGAACAAACTGAATCTGGTTTAATAAAATCGATAAAAGAAATAAAAAGAACATTAAATGACAAACAATTAGGATTTATATTAGATGTGAGATCAAATCCTGGAGGCTTATTATCTCAGTCAATTAAAGTAACTGATATTTTTTTAGAGAGAGGTGAAATAGTATCTACAAGGGGAAGAAATAAAGATAATATTCAAAGATATCGTGCAAAAAAAGGAGATCATATTAATGGACAACCATTAGTAGTTTTAATAAATGGGGGTTCTGCCTCAGCAGCAGAAATTGTTGCAGGCGCATTACAAGATCATAAACGAGCAATTATAGTTGGCACAAAATCATTTGGTAAAGGTTCGGTTCAAACCATAATACCATTTAAAAAAAATAGTCTAGATAAATCTACAACAGGCATTAGATTAACAACAGCTCGTTACTATACTCCTTCTGGACAATCTATTCAGGGCAAAGGTATTGATCCTGATATTATTATTGAACAAGGAACTTTTGAATCGCAGGAATTTAAACGTTTTTCAGAATCTGATTTAAAAGATTCACTAGATAATGAAATAGATAAAGAAGAAAATCAAGAAATAGATGAAGAAGAAACAAACCGTCTACAAAGAGATTATCAATTAACAAGAGCAATTGATTTAATACATGGGATAAACATTTATCATGAAGGATTAGAAAATAAATAAAATGAAAAAAGAATATAGACGTTGCGTAGGTATGATGATTCTCAATAACAAAAATAAAATATTAGTTGGTAGACGTATAGATCATCCCAGCGGGTATTGGCAAATGCCTCAAGGAGGTATAGACAAAGAAGAGATTCCTGAAGAAGCTGTATGGAGAGAAATGATGGAGGAAATAGGAACCAATGAAGCAAAGTTGATTGAAACTTCTACAAAATGGTTCACATATGATATTCCTGAAAATACTTTAAAAACATTACCATGGGGGAAAAAATATGTTGGCCAAACACAAAGGTGGTTTGTATTTCGGTTTATAGGGCATGATGATAATATTAATATTGAAACAAAAAATCCTGAATTTAGTGAATGGAAATGGACAGACTATAAAGATATTGTTAATAATATAGTACCATTTAAAAGAAATCTTTATAAAAAAGTTTTAAAAGAATTTAATGAATTATTTTAGTTAAAAAACTTAGGGAGGAAATGTTAAGTAATTTTTAACTAAATACAAAATAAAGGATTATTGCAATGATAATTACTCCAATAATCCAAACCCACTTATTATCCATAATAATACTCCTGTTAGATTTCATTATACAACAAACATAGCAAAGTTTAAAAAAATTTAATTTTTTCAAAGAAAAAGGCAGATTTTAAGATCTTAAAAGATATAAATATACTGACTTTTGTTAGAAATTCTCTGCTGAGATTAAGTCTTCTTTTGCTTTATTTTCAAATTCAGAAAATTTTAATAATAATTCTTCTCTTGATAATGAATATTCAGCTTTTTTAAAATCATCTAAAATTTTTTCAATAATATCTTCGTCACCTGGCTTTTCTAAATCTGATTCACGTACTTCTTTAACGTAGTCTTCTTTATTATCTTTTTTTAATCTTTCTGCAGCCCATTCACCTATTAATTTATTTCTCTTAGCCTTCAGTCTAAATTGTAAATCAGCATCTTGCACAAACTTATTTTCAAAAGCTTTTTTTCTATCATCAAAAGTATTCATAGTTATATTTTTTGGTAATAAGTTGATTCTATAGCAGCAATTTTTGAATTCAATATATCTAAATCTTGTTTAGCAGTGTCACTTGAACTATTTTCTAATTCTTGAATCTTTTTTTGAAGAGAATTTTTATCAATATCACCCATCTCATCAACTCCTTCTGCTAGCACAATACACTTTTCGGGATTTATTTCAACAAATCCTCCAGAAACAAAAAATGATTTTAACAAATTTTTATCTTCACCATATAATAAAACTTTACCAGGTCTTAAAGATGATAATAATTTACTATGATTTGGGAGAACACCAATATCGCCATCTTTCCCTGGAACAATTATCATTCCAACTTTATCACTAAAGAGAAGTTTTTCTGGAGAAACTAAATCAAATGAAATAGTCATTATCTATGCTGCTTCTGCTTCTAATTTTTTAGCTTTCTCTATAGCTTCATCAATACCACCAACCATATAAAAAGCCGCTTCAGGCATATGATCATATTCGCCCTTAACTAATCCATCAAAACTTTTAATTGTATCTTCTAAATCTACATACTTTCCTGGAGAACCAGTAAAGATTTCAGCTACAAAAAAAGGTTGGCTTAAAAATTTTTCAATTTTTCTTGCACGAGCTACGGTTAATTTATCTTCTTCTGATAATTCATCCATTCCTAGAATAGCTATGATATCTTGTAAACTCTTATATGTTTGAAGAACTCTCTGTACTTCTCTAGCAACGCGATAATGATCATCACCTACAACTTGAGGGTCTAATATTCGAGAAGTAGAGTCTAAAGGATCAACTGCAGGATAAATTCCTTTTTCTGAAATTGCTCTATTTAAAACAGTTGTTGCATCTAAATGAGCAAAAGAAGTAGCAGGAGCAGGGTCTGTTAAATCATCAGCAGGAACATATATAGCTTGTACAGATGTAATAGAGCCTTTTTTTGTAGTTGTAATACGTTCTTGTAAAGCACCCATATCAGTAGCAAGAGTTGGTTGATAACCAACCGCTGATGGAATACGACCTAATAAAGCTGATACTTCTGAACCAGCTTGAGTAAAACGAAAAATATTATCTACAAAAAATAAAACATCTTGCCCTTCCTCGTCTCGGAAATATTCTGCTTGAGTTAAGCCTGAGAGAGCTACGCGAGCTCTTGCTCCTGGAGGTTCGTTCATTTGACCATAAACAAGAGCAACTTTTGATTTATCACCTTTAAGATCAATAATTCCAGATTCAATCATTTCATGATAAAGATCGTTACCTTCACGAGTACGTTCTCCAACACCAGCAAATACAGAATAACCGCCATGCGCTTTTGCTATATTATTTATTAACTCCATAATCAAAACAGTTTTTCCTACCCCCGCTCCACCAAAAAGTCCAATTTTACCTCCACGAGCATACGGGGCTAATAAATCCACTACCTTTATTCCTGTTACAAGAACTTCAGTTTCAGTTGATTGATTAACAAATTCAGGAGCAGGACGATGAATAGGATAGGTTTTAGAAGTTTTAATTTCACCTCTTTCATCAACAGGTTCACCGATTACATTCATAATTCTACCAAGAGTTTCTTGACCTACAGGCATAGAAATAGGAGAGCCTGTATCAGTTGCAGTATGTCCTCTTACTAATCCATCAGTTGTGTCCATTGCAATAGTGCGAACAGCATTTTCACCTAAATGTTGAGCAACCTCTAAAACTAATCTTGTACCATTATTATCTACTTCCAATGCATTCATAATTGCTGGAAGTTCACCCTCAAAGGTAACATCGACAACTGCACCTAACACCTGTGATATTTTTCCTGTTAAATTATTCGCCATAATCTCTCCCTTCTAAACTGATTCAGCTCCTGAAATAATTTCAATTAATTCTTTTGTTATAAATGCTTGTCTAGTTCTGTTGTAAACAAGTGTTAGACTATCAATCATTTCTCCAGCATTGCGAGTAGCATTATCCATAGCAGCCATTCGAGCTCCTTGTTCACCAGCGTTGCTTTCTAATAATACTTTGAAAATTTGAATTGATACATTTTTTGGTAACAAATCTTTTAAAATAGTTTCTTCATCAGGTTCATAAGTATAAATAGATGAGTCTTGAATTTTTTGATCTTCCGTTTTTTCATCTTTTTGTTTAATATCTAATGGAATAAGTTGTTGATGAGTAACTTCTTGAGAAATTGCAGACTTAAATTTGTTATAAACAATAATACATTTATCAAAATTATCTTCAAAATATAAATTTTGTAAATTTTTTGAAATCTTAAGCGCAACATCATATCCTGCCCCTGCTGATCCAAGGTCTGCAAAACTTTCAATAATTTTATCTTTCATAATGCGATTAAAAAAATCTCTACTTTTTTTACCAACTGTAATTAATTGAACAGATTTGCCTTTTTCCTCTAGAGATCTAACTAGTTTTGTGGTGTCACGATTGATGCTACTGTTAAAACCTCCGCATAAACCTCTGTCAGCAGTAACTGGAACAACTATGTAATTATTATCCTTGCCTGAACCTGTGAGTAACTTAATAACTCCTTCGCCAGAAGTGCCTGACGAAGCTAAAGATGATAACATTTCTTCTAAACGAGATGAATAAGGTCTTGCTGCCTCTGCCCTTTCTTGAGAACGCCGTAACTTACTTGCAGCTACCATTTTCATAGCAGATGTTATTTTTTTTGTTGAACCAACTGAGTTTATTTGATTCTTAATATCTTTTAAGCTTGGCATTAATTATTTACTCTGAAATTTTTCAACAAAGGAATCTAAAAATCCTTTAAGTTTTTCTTCGTTAGCTGATGATAATTCTTTTTCATTAGCAATTGCTTCTAAGAGATCTTTGTAATTTGCTCTCACTTCATCATGAACCTCTGACTCAAATCTTACAACATCTTTAACATCAATCTTGTCAAGATATCCTTTTACGCCAGCGTATATAGAAACAACTTGCTCAGGAACAGTGAGAGGGGAATATTGTCCTTGTTTCAATAATTCAACTAAACGCACACCTCTATCAAGAAGTTGACGTGTTGATGCATCTAGATCAGATGCAAACTGTGCGAAAGCAGCCATTTCACGATATTGTGCTAGTTCTAGTTTAACAGGACCAGCAATTTTTTTCATAGATTTTGTTTGTGCGGCTGATCCAACACGACTAACAGATAAACCTACATTAATAGCTGGACGAATTCCTGAAAAAAACAAATCAGTCTCTAAAAATATTTGTCCATCAGTAATAGAAATGACATTAGTAGGAATATATGCTGATAAATCACCAGCTTGAGTTTCAATAACTGGAAGAGCTGTTAAGCTTCCTCCTCCATGTTCATCACTCATTTTTGCAGCTCTTTCTAATAATCGACTATGAATATAAAAGACATCTCCAGGATATGCCTCTCTACCTGGTGGGCGACGAAGTAATAATGACATTTGCCTATAAGCAACAGCCTGTTTAGATAAATCATCATAAACAATTAAAGCATGCATTCCATTATCTCTAAAATATTCTCCCATCGTACATCCAGTGTAAGCAGATAAAAATTGTAATGGAGCTGGTTCAGATGCAGTAGCACTTACTACTATTGTATACTCTAAAGCACCATTATCTTCTAAAGTTTTTACTATTTGGGCGACAGTTGATCTTTTTTGACCTATTGCTACATAAATACAATAAAGTTTATCTTTTTCATTTTTTGACTGATTGACGGTTTTTTGATTTAAAATTGTATCAACAGCAACAGCAGTTTTTCCTGTTTGGCGATCACCAATAATTAATTCACGTTGTCCTCTTCCAATTGGAACTAACGCATCTAGTGCTTTGATACCTGTTTGCATAGGTTCTGTTACACTTTGCCGAGGTATAATTCCTGGTGCTTTTAATTCAATCCTTCTTTTATCAGATGATTTAATTGGACCTTTACCATCTATTGGATTTCCTAACCCATCAACTACACGACCTAATAATTCTTTTCCAACAGGAACATCAACAATTTCTCCTGTACGCTTAACAGTATCGCCTTCTTTAATACCAGTATCATCTCCAAAAATACTTACTCCAACATTGTCCATTTCTAAATTTAGAGTCATCCCTTTTATGCCTCCAGGAAACTCAACCATTTCTCCAGCTTGAACTTGATCTAATCCATATACTCGAGCAATTCCATCTCCAACACTTAATACTGTACCAACTTCAGCAACATCTGCCTTAGTTTCAAAATTTGATATTTGATCTTTAATTACAGATGATATTTCTGCTGCTTTAATTTCCATTATGCCCCCTTCATTGCAATCTTAAGTTTGTTAATTTTATTTGCTACAGATGTATCAATCATTTTTGATCCTACTTTAATAATTAATCCACCAATAATTTTTTTATCAACTTGAAAACTTAATGAAAGTTTATCTCCAAGTATGCTACTAAGTTGATTTTTAATATTTAGTTGCTGATCTTCAGATAGTTTGTCAGCTGAAGTAACATCCGCTAAAACATCTCCACGCTTATGTGCATTAATATTAATAAATTGTGATATGATAGAAAATAAGCTAGGAAATCTTTTATTTTTAGAAATAACTTTTAAAAAAGTAGAAGAAAGCTCATTTATTTTTTTTGAATTTGTAATCTTTTGCAAAATTTTTAGTTTATCATTAGAAACAATTAAAGGACTTTTGATAACTAACTTTAATTCTTCATGCTTGTCTATAATTTCTTTAATTAATAATAAATCAGTTAAAACATGATCGACAATTTTTTTTTCAGAAGCTAAATCATATAATGCAGATGCATAACGATCTGATACTAAATCGCCTGAAGCTAGTTCTGTTGTCATTATTTTCCTCCAAATGTGAAAACGTGATTGGGTATTAACACATCAGAAAATTAAGGTAAACGCCCAGTTTATGCGTCAAATTGTGAATTTACATTAATTTTTTTAAAATTGTGGGTAATTTACATAAATGAGTAAGGATCTACATCAACTACAAGCTTTATAGAGGAAGGTATGGGGCATTTCTTAAGTAAGTATTTGGTATATTGATTGAGAAGACTTCGATTATTTGCTTTTATTAACAATCTAAATCGATATTGACCACGTAATAAAAAAATAGGAGCTTCTACTGGTCCAAAAATAATTATATCTGTAGATGAGCTTTTAATTTTTGATAAATTGCGAGCATAAACTTCTGTTTTAGTCTTTGAAGATCCGGAAATAATTAGTGCTGTCATAAAGCTAAATGGTGGTATCTGAAAGTCTTTCCTATCCTTTAGTATTTGATTAATGAATGTTTTTCGATCCCTCTTTTTTAACGATTGAATTATTGGTTGGTTTGAAAAGTAAGTTTGTATAAATACTTGTCCTCTTTTTTTAGATCTTCCTGCACGTCCACTAACTTGTTGAAGTAAATTATATGTTCTTTCTATTGCCCTAATATCTCCTCCAATTAAGCCTGCATCTGCATCAATTACACCTACTAAAGAAAGATTCGGGAAATGATAACCTTTTGCCATAATTTGTGTAGCAACTAAAATATCAATTTTTTTATTTTCAAAGTTATTAATAATTTTAATAATTTTATTAGGCGTATTAGCGTTATCACTCGACATAATTTGAATTGTTTTTTTGGGAAATAATATTTTTAATTCTTCTTCTAAGCGCTCAACTCCAGGACCTACCAACTTAATTGATTTTTTAGAATTACATTTAGGGCAATTATCTTTAATTTGATAAATTGAACCACAATGATGACACAACAATCTATTCTTAATATGATGCATTACCAACCAGGAGGTGCATTGATTACACTGATAACGATGTCCACACTCTACACATATGCTTAAAGGTGAATAGCCTCTTCTATTTAAAAATAGTAATGCTTGCTCCTTTTTTTCCAAACATTTATTCAACTCATTAATAATAGTATCAGAAATCCACTTATCTTTTTGCAATTTATTTTTTTGTAAATCAACTATTTCAATAGAAGGTAATGCAAGGCCAGAATATTGAGATTTTAAAAAAACATGAGCATATTTCCCTTTATTAATATTATTATGTGTCTCAAGAGAAGGAGTCGCTGAAGATAAAATGATATTTGCTTTTTCAAAACTAGCTCTGACTATTGCCAAATCTCTTGCTTGGTAACGAATGGTTTCTTCTTGTTTATAGGAAATATCATGTTCTTCATCAACTATTATTAAACCTAATTTTTTAAAAGGAAGAAACAAAGATGATCTTGCACCAATTACTATAAGAGATTCTCCTGAGTAACAACGATGCCAAATATTGTTTCTTTTTTTATCAGAAATTTTTGAATGCCAAACTTCTGGTTTAAAACCAAATCTTTTAAAAAATCTTTCTTCTAGTTGGGGTGTCAGAGATATTTCAGGCACCATAATTAAAGCTTGTTTATTTTTTTGTATAATCAGCTCAACAGCTTCAAAAAAAACTTCTGTTTTACCTGAGCCTGTTACTCCTTCAAGAACTAATGGTTGGATGTTTTTAAACAAATTTTTTTTTATAAAATTAGCGGCTTTGTTTTGCTCTTCATTAAGTATAATTGAAGTAGGATCAAATAAATTATTTTTATTATCAATTTTTTTAGTAGATAATATTTTTTTATTTATTAAAAATAATTTTAATACTGACCCAATTGGAGCCAAAGTATAATCATTTATCCATTTAATAAATCGAATTGTAGATTTGCTTAAAACAAGTGATTCATAAATATTTTCTACATTTTTAATTGTATATTTTTCTGATTTTTTAGGTGAATTGATTAATTCTAAAACCATTCCTATTTCATAATTTGATTTTCCAAAAGGGACAGAAACAATGCTCCCCTCTCTTACATTTTGACCTTTTTTAAGCTTGTAGGTAAAAACTTGATCAAAAGGCCTTGTCACAATAATATTACAAAACATATTTTTACTAATTACTTTATTTCTTAACTTTTTAAATATTACTTTTATGTTATAGATAAATCCATGAAGTTTTTTGTAGATACAGCAAATATAGAGGATATTGAAAAGTTAATTCCTACTGGATTCGTTGATGGAGTAACCACAAATCCGTCACTAATAGCTAAACAGGGTGTAGATATGGGTGAAACAATTAAAGCTATTTGTTCATTAGTAAATGGTCCTGTAAGTGCAGAAGTAACAGCTACAGAATATGCAAAAATGTTAGAAGAAGGATTGTATTTAGCCTCTCTGGCTAAAAATATTGCAGTGAAAGTACCATTAACATTTGAAGGTCTTAGGGTCTGCAAAGCTCTTCGAGAAAAAAATATTATGGTTAATGTTACACTATGTTTTTCAGCAGCTCAGGCTTTGTTGGCTGCAAAAGCTGGTGCATCATTTATTTCACCATTTGTTGGCCGACTTGATGATATTGGTGAAAAAGGAATGGACCTAATAGAAGATATAGTAATTATGTATGAAAATTATGCTTTTGAAACCGAGGTTTTAGTTGCTTCTGTTAGAACTAAACAACATGTTATTGATGCAAGTGTTATAGGTGCACATGTTGCAACTCTTCCACCCAAAGTAATATATGAACTTTATGAACACTCTTTAACTGAAAAAGGTCTTAAAGCTTTTCTTGATGATTGGGCAAAGACTGGTCAAAGTATCTTGCCCAAGTAAATATGTCAAAAAAAAATGACAAAAACTCTTTAGAAGAGCTTGTCATAGATTATTTAAAAAAAAATAAAAATTTTTTTATCAAATATCCAGAGTTAATTAAAGAACTAGACTTTTCTTTTCAAGATAAAAGCTCTGAAAAAGTAATTGATTTAGATGCATATCGTTACAAAAAAATTTCTCAACAAAATATTGATTTACAAAATCAAATGACTGAAATTCTTTTAGCTGGTAAAAGCCATATTTCTTCACAAAAAAGAATACTTAATTCTTCAATAAAAATACTTAAATCAAAATCAATTGATAAGGTTATAAGTGTAATCTTATCTGATTTTAAAATTCTTTTAGGATGTGAAATTGTAAATTGTTTTTCAACTGACAATAATATTAATATCAATGATGTTCTGAAAATTGATACTAAAATAGCCAAAAGTTATTTTAAAGAAAAATCAAATACGAACTTAAATCAAAATCCTAAAGGAATTTTATTATATTTTCCCAATAAATCTAAAATTATTAAATCATATCTTTTGCTAAAAGTTAATATGGATGATAATTTTTTTGTCATTGCAATGGGATCAAAAGATATTAAAAAATTCACACCTGATCAACAAGTTGATTTAGTTAAATATTTAATAAAAATTATAGAAATAAAAATAAATAAAGAATTACCGTGAATTTATAAATTTAGATAATTCCATAAATTTTTTATGGATTATTAAAATAAAGATTCTAAGTAATTAATTATATAATTATTTTTCGCTTCCCATTTTGTAAAACAACTATCTTTTTCTGGATAAATAGAAAAAATGTGAGCTCCGTATTTATTGTTAAAAGGAGGCTCACATCCAAAATTGGTATAATTAATTGTACGCACCTTATTCATTTCTATCAAAAAAGATAAGGTCATACTATCTTCCCATCCATCGTCATCATGGATAAATAATAAAGAATTAATCTCAGAAAATTTAGACATTTCTTTTTCCCAATAATCTCTCAAAACTTGGCGTGGCGCATAATCTTGTTTTAGTTTTCCTCCATAAGCTGCAGGATTGAAGATAATAGCACCATCAATTTTGTCAGGAAAGTGAGCTGTTAAATAAAATGATAAAAAACCACCAGCAGATAAACCAGACAGAAGAATATTATCGTAACCTTTTTCTGCAAAGTCATCAATAGTATCTATTACAATTTGTCTTCTTAAATGTTGTTGAATTTTGTCATATAGTCTTATTCCATCGTAATCAATTAGATCAATAAAACCATTGGGATTACCTTCACTATCAAAAAGATCATGTACTCTGTCAAAATGATGATCAGAAAGACCTCTGGCACCTGAACACATCCGGTATATTCTTATTGTCATATTATTTATTTTTTTATTATGTAAACTTGATATTGCTTCAGGAATTCTTCCAGCGCCTTTAATGCACTCTTCTCTTCTCGTTTCTGGTTTATATGAACCATGATTATAAATAATAATAATTGTATTTTTTTTGTCTAAAATTGTTTCCTCGTCATACAATTTTAATTCATTATCTATAAAACCACTTATTTTTGATAATTTTTTTATATCTTTTTGTAATCTTTTTTCAAATTTAGTCTCTTTAGCAGAAACATAGGTAGAAATAGAAATAATAAAAACAATAAAAAATTTAATCATAAAAAAAATCTATATCATAAATTATGAGGTATTAATAAAATTAATAAAATATAGAGTTAATAAAAAATTATATGTATTCAAAATCCTCAATCAATAATATCTTAAAATTATCTATCCCAATATTTTTTGCAAATCTAGCAATTCCACTGGTGGCTATTGTTGATACAGGGTTAATGGGCAATCTTGAAAATGCTAGTTACTTAACAGCTACCAGTATTGCTTCAAGTGTATTTTCCATGATTT
>MDSW01177324.1_pt1 | contig 26395 bp, 22 predicted proteins | sample 811171 | NCBI WGS metagenome assembly MDSW01 (sample SAMN05326641, study PRJNA326480) | marine metagenome | isolation source: seawater | place: Atlantic Ocean: North West | collected 2012 | reverse complement strand
TATGGAACGTTATGCACCAAATGCAAAAGATTTAGCATCTAGAGATGTAGTAAGTAGATCAATGGAAATGGAAATTAACGAAGGTCGAGGTGTTGGAAAAGATAAAGATCATATAAATTTACATTTAGATCATTTGGACAAAGAAGTTTTAGAGGAAAGACTTCCAGGCATTACAGAGGCCGCAAAAACATTTGCAAATGTCGACGTTAATAAACAACCAATTCCAGTAGTACCTACAGTTCACTACAACATGGGTGGTATACCTACAAATTATAAAGCAGAAGTTCTAACTTTAAATGGTACAGAGAAAACAGTACCAGGTCTTATGGCAATTGGAGAAGCAGCTTGTGTATCAGTTCATGGAGCTAATAGACTGGGATCAAATTCATTAATTGACCTTGTGGTATTTGGAAGAGCGGCAGCAAAAAGAGCAGCTGAACTTGTTAAACCAGGTATGCCTCACGAAGAAGTTTCTAGAACAGAAACAGACAAATGTTTAGATAGATTTGATAAAATTAGAAATTCGAAAGGTTCAAGTAAGACTGCAGAGCTTAGATTAAATATGCAAAAGACGATGCAATCAAAATGCGCGGTATTTAGAACAGAAAAAACATTAAAAGAGGGCGTGGATCAAATAAGAAAGCCTTATGAAGGAATGGAGGATATTTCTGTTAAAGATAAATCTCTTCTTTTTAACACTGAACTGGTTGAGACTTTAGAATTCGACAATCTTATTAGACAAGCATTAACAACAATGGACTCAGCTTATAGTAGGAAGGAAAGTAGAGGAGCACATGCAAGGGAAGATTACAGTGAGAGAGATGATAAAAATTTTATGAAGCATACTCTAGCCTGGCAAAAGGATAAAAAAGTAGAGATTAAATATAGAGATGTTCATTCCAGAACACTAACAAACGATGTTCAATATTTTCCTCCTAAGGAAAGAGTTTATTAAGAATGGTAAAATTTAACTTACCTCAAAGCTCAAAAATAGAAGTCGGTAAGTTTTATAAAGATAAAACAAATTCAAAAAATTTAAAAAAAGTGAATGTTTATAGATGGGATCCATCTAACGGACAAAATCCAAGAGTTGATACTTTTGAAGTAGACATGGATAACTGTGGTCCAAAAGTTTTGGATATTTTATTTAAAATAAAGAATGAAATCGACCCGTCGCTTACATTTAGAAGATCATGCGCTCATGGAGTTTGCGGTTCATGTGCGATGAATATTGATGGGGTAAATACTTTAGCTTGTATTAAATCTCACACGGACATAAATGGAGATTTAAACGTTTATCCTTTACCTCATTTAAAAGTAGTAAAAGATCTAATTGGAGATTTAACAACACTTTATAAACAATATGAGTCGATAAAACCATGGTTACAAACTGAACAAACGGGAAAAGAGAAAGAGGAGATAAGACAATCACAAAAAGATAGAGAAAAATTAGATGGTTATTATGAATGTATATTATGCGCTTGTTGTTCAACTTCATGCCCAAGTTATTGGTGGAACGGCGATAAATACTTAGGTCCTGCTGTTTTGTTACAGGCTTACCGTTGGATTAATGATAGTAGAGATAGAGATAAAAAAGAGAGGTTAAAAAAAGTAGCTGACGAATTAAAATTGTATAGGTGTCATACAATAATGAATTGTACAAATTCTTGTCCAAAAGGATTAAATCCAGCAAAAGCCATAGGTTCTATTAAGAAAATGCTTGCAACAAGTTAAAAGCTTATTTATTCAATATCATCATGAAAACTATTCAACACTTTGTAGGTGGGAAATCATTTAGTGGGGATTCTAATAGAAAAAGCAAAGTTTTCAATCCTGCTACAGGAGAACAAAGCGCAGAGGTAAAACTTGCTTCTGCAAAAGATGTAAACAAGGCTGTTGAAAATGCTAAAAAAGCATTTGATGCTTGGTCAAATACTCCACCTCTTCAAAGAGCAAGAGTGATGTTTAAATTCAAAGAGTTAATTGAAAAAAATTCTGATGAACTGACTAAAATTATAGTTGCTGAACATGGTAAAGTTTATGAGGACGCAAGAGGCTCTTTAATAAGAGGTTTAGAAGTAGTTGAATATGCTTGTGGTATCCCACAATTGCTTAAAGGAGAGTTTACAGAAAATGTTGGAACTAATGTAGACAGCTGGTCTGTAAGACAACCATTAGGTGTTTGTGCAGGCATTACACCTTTTAATTTTCCTGCTATGGTTCCAATGTGGATGTTTCCTATGGCAATTGCTTGTGGAAATACTTTTGTTTTAAAGCCATCAGAAAAAGATCCATCATGCTCAATACGATTAGCAGAGCTGTTGAAAGATGCCGGTCTACCAGATGGAGTTCTTAATGTAATTAACGGAGACAAAGAGGCAGTTGATGCATTGATAAACAATAAAGATGTAGTTGCCATGAGTTTCGTTGGTTCTACTCCAATAGCAAAATATATTTATGAAAACTGTGCAAAAAATGAAAAGAGAGTTCAAGCCTTAGGTGGAGCTAAAAATCATTGTGTTGTTATGCCTGATTGTGATTTAGATCAAGCTGTTAACGGTTTAATGGGAGCTGCATATGGCTCTGCGGGTGAGCGATGTATGGCCCAGTCAGTTGCAGTGGCTGTAGGGAATATTGGAGATAAACTCGTAGACGCTTTAGCAAAAAAAGTTGAGTCATTAAAAGTTGGACCTGGTATGGATAAGCAATCTGAAATGGGACCATTGGTAACAAAAGAACATTTAACAAAAGTAAGAAATTATGTGGACTTAGGTGAGAAAGAAGGAGCAAAGTTAGTTGTAGATGGTAGAAATTTTAAATTACAAGGTTATGAAAATGGTTATTATATTGGAGGATGTCTTTTTGATCACGTAAAAAAAGATATGAGGATTTACAAAGAAGAAATTTTTGGTCCTGTCTTATCAGTAGTAAGGGCTAAAGATTTCAATGAAGCGTTAAAACTAGTTAATGATCATGAATTTGGAAATGGAGTAAGTATATTTACCAGAGATGGAGACTCAGGTAGAACTTTTTCTAATAAAGCAAAGATTGGCATGGTTGGGGTAAATATTCCAATTCCAGTTCCTATGGCTTTTCATAGTTTTGGAGGATGGAAAAGATCGTTATTCGGGGACCAACATATGCATGGACCAGAAGGTGTAAGATTCTATACGAAACTTAAGACTATTACAGCAAGATGGCCATCTGGCTTAAGATCAGATCCTGAGTTTGTAATGCCAACAATGAAATAACTAAAAAAATAAATGAAAAAAAAAATTACATTAATTGGAGCCGGACAAATAGGAGGTACACTTGCTCATTTGATAGCTTTAAAAGAACTGGCAGACGTTGTGTTGTTTGACGTGGCAGGTGGTATTGCAAAAGGTAAAGCTTTAGATATAGCTCAATCCTCACCAGTAAATGGTTTTAATATCAATTTATCCGGTACAGATAACTATGAAGATACTAAAGGTTCCGACGTTATAATTATTACCGCCGGTGTTCCTAGAAAACCAGGGATGACTCGAGATGACCTGCTTGGAATAAATTTAAAGATTATCAAACAAGTTGCAGAGGGAATTAAGAAAACATCTCCTAATGCCTTTGTGATTTGTATAACAAATCCATTAGATGTTATTGTAATGGCGCTACAAAAATATTCAGGTTTACCGAAAAATAAAGTTGTAGGAATGGCAGGTATATTAGACTCATCAAGATTTATTTATTTTCTGTCACAGGAGCTTAAAGTGCCAGTGCAAAAGATTAAATCTTTTGTTTTAGGTGGACACGGAGACAGTATGGTTGCGATGTTGGGATCAACCGAGGTTGATGGGAAAAAAATTGATGAACTTCTCAAAGAGGGAATACTAACTAAAGAAAAACTTGATCAAATTGTAGATCGAACAAAAAAAGGAGGAGCTGAAATAGTAAAATTTCTTGAGAAAGGATCTGCATTTTACGCTCCAGCAGCCTCAGGTGTTGAAATGGCTGAAAGTTATTTGAAGGATTTGAAAAAACAGTTACCTTGTGCGGTGCATCTTGATGGCCAATATGGAGCTAAAGATATTTATGCAGGTGTTCCTGTTATAATAGGAAAAAATGGCGTTGAGAAAGTTGTTGAAATAAAACTAAGTGAAAAAGAGAAAAAGGATTTTGACAATTCAATAAAAAGTGTTCAAGAATTGTTTGAAGCAGCAAAAAAAATAGACAATACATTATAAACATTAATTATAAAATTAATGAGCATACAAAATTTTTGGTTTTCTTATAAAAACATATTGAGAAATGAGTTTATCAAAAAAAAATATTTTTCCCTCTCAAGAAAAATTATTGGGGTTTTAAGTAAATTTATAATTAGATTTTTTCGACATAAATTTTCAATAAATTGTACTAATTTAGATAAATTAGACATCGAAGATTTTTTAGATTATGAGCTTAATGATCTATTTATTAAGTTTAATTGTGACAAGGGTTCCTATTTTATTCAAGATCAAAAAAAAATTTTGTCTCATAACTACTCAGCATTTTATGAAAAATATTTTAAACCTTTTAAAAATAAAAAAATAAATTTACTTGAGCTTGGTTCACATGAAGGTAAGGGATTAGCGAGCTTTTTTTTTTATTTTTCTAATTCAAAGTTATATGGGGCCAATATCAACCCTTTTCAAATGCGTTTTGAGTCAATCAGAATTACAGAATTATTCGTTGATGTATCAAACCAAAAAATTTTAAATTCACTTTCACATCATCTCAAGAGAGATTTTGATATTATTATTGATGACGCCAGTCATAATTTAAGGGACATAATTATCACCTTTCTAATTTTTTTTAAAAAATTAAAAAGCAAAGGGGTTTACGTTATTGAAGATATTAATCAATTAAAAGTTTTTAAAGAATTAAATCCTTATAAAAATGAAATCACACCAATTGAAATTTTAAAAAAAATTCAAAAAAAAGAACATTTTCAATCATCTTTTTTAACTGAAAATGATAAAGAATATTTATTCAATAATATTGAAAGTATTAAAATTGAAAAAGGTTCAATGATAATTGAAGAAGAAAATGTCTCTGAAATAGCTTTTATTTTTAAAAAATAATTATATCTTTTTGATAATACAAAGAACATTTTTACCAAATTTATAATTAAATATTTTATCTATAAACAGGGTAAAAGGAGTAAAAAATTTGTCCCAAATAAAAATCTTACTCTCAGATGGATAAATTTCATTTTTATAAAATTGTTTATTTAGAAAATACAAAAAATAACCTAAACAATCCAAATATATAAGTTTTTCAATTTTCACATTTTTAAATTTTAATTTTTTAAAAAAATTAATTTTGTATCTTCTAAAATGACCAATTTCCTTATCAAACTTCGTATATAGTTCATTGTGCGCAGGAACTAATATTATTAAGTAACCATTTTTTTTTAATTTTCCTAAAGCTATACTAATTTCTTTCTTATCATTTTTAATATGTTCTAAAACATTCATATATAGAATTGTATTAAATTTTTTTTTTATTTTAGAAGTATACTGAGGTTTAATACTAATACCTGATCCTTTAAATCTCAATCTAAGTCTTTTGATATTTTGTCTATCTAGTTCTGTTAATGTAATATTAGAAAAATTATTTTTGTAATTTTCAGTAAAACTTCCTATACCTGCACCAACTTCTAACACGCCGCTTTTGAGATATCTTTTGACTAAAAAATATATATATTTGCGCCAAAAAGTAGCTTTATCAAAAATTTCTAATTCTTTACCTGGATAATTCATTATTTTAATTTAAAGATATACATAAATAATCAATTTTAAAATATGAAAAAAATTTTATTTTTATCTGTATTTTTTTTAATATCAGCATTCATCGGTTACGAAAATCCTCGATTAATTGAAGATCCAAAAAAATATATTAAATTTTATTTAAAAAAATTAAATTTAATAAATAATTTTGTAGTATCCAATGAAGATATAGGAATAATTGAAAAAGAAAAATATGATATTCAAGACTCAGATAACTTGATCATAGAAGGAAACTCTTACAATTTAGTATTGAATAAGAAAATTAATTTTGAAGATCGTACCGCTGGGTTTTTTATAAATGATTATGAAAAAGAGAAAATTAAATTCAATATATTTTTACAAAATGGGGTTAATATACAAAATAAGTTAACAAAAGAAATTTTTCTTCCAAGTGATGTTTCATTTGATCAAAATGGTGGCGTCAAATCAGTATTTAAAGTAAAAGAAAAAATATTTGCCTTAGTTTCAAATAAGAAAATTAATTGTTCATATGCGTCCATCTATGAGATAGAAAAGCAAAAAAATATTTTTACTACTAAATGTCTTCCAGATATTAAAAATGTTGATTTTAATGGTTTGGGTGGGGCTGTTGTAGAAAAAGATAATTTCATTTTTATCTCAATCGGAGCACCGGAATGGGACTCAAGAGAAATAAGCTCACTTGCTCAAAATAAAGATTTTCTTTATGGCAAAATAATAAAAATCGAAAAAAAATATTTTTCAGATTCTTTAAATGAAAAACCATTAATTGACATTTTTACTTACGGACATAAAAATCCACAAGGTTTAACAACAAGTAAAGAATTTTTTTTCTCAATAGAACACGGTCCTCAAGGTGGAGATGAGATTAATTTAATTCAGCGAAATAAAAATTTTGGCTGGCCAAAGGTTTCTTATGGAACGGAATATAATAATGGAAGAAGTTACGACAGATATGACAAAAATTTTCAAAAACCGTTGTTTACTTTTTTGCCCTCAGTAGCACCATCTTCTTTAAATAGATGTCCAGACAATTTAGAGAAATATTACGAAGAAGATATTTGTCTAATGTTTTTAACATTAAGAGACATGTCTTTGTACGTTTTATTAATTGATAAAGCTAAATTAAATGTAATTTCATATGAAAAATTTAAAATTGATCAACGACTAAGACATTTTGGAATAAAAAATAATAAACTTTTTGTTAAAAATAATACCTTTTTTATCTCAGCAGATGGCGCAGGTATTTTTAGTGCAAAGTTTGATAATTTTAGATGAAGGTAAACTTAAAATTTTATTTTTTAATTTCTGTATTATCGATAGTAGCTTTATCTCTAAATTATTACTATGCCTCTTTAGGTGTATTACCGATAGATACTTTTGCTCATTTTGACTCTGGTTTTAGAATAATCAAAGGTGAAATACCTTTCGTTGATTATTGGACGATAAGCGGACCATTTATTGATTTTCTTCAGGCTTTTTATTTTTCAGTTTTTGGGGTGAATTGGAAAATTTATGTTTTAAATGGATCAATAATGAATTTGTTAGTTACTCTGGTAAGTTTCTTTTTTTTTAAAAAAATTGGACTAAGCAATAATTACTCTTTTTTTTATGCAATTTGTGTTGCATTTTTAGCCAATCCATCAATGGGAACTCCTTTCCCAGATCATTATTCTGCTTTTTTTTCATTTTTTGGAATTATAAGTTTTTTTTATGCTTTAGAAACTAAGAGAAAAATGTATTGGTTTTTAATACCAATATTTTTTTTCCTTGCTTTTTTTTGCAAACAAACTCCTGCTGCATATGTAATCTTATTATTTACTTTTATTTTCTTCTTGTTTGCTTTCTATAATAAGAACTTTAGATTTCTTATACCAATTATCTATGGTTCTATATTATCATTAATTCTACTATTTGCTTTTATATGGATTTATGATGTTGATATTCAATCATTTTTTAATCAATATTTTCTTTATCCAAGAAACATAGGCTCAATTAGGATTGCTGAGCTTGATCTAACTTTTAATAAAGCTATTTCCACATTCAAATTCGTTCATTTTATATTTTTAATACTTCTATTTATTTTTATAAATAGAATTATTATTAAAAAAAAAGATTATTTAAGTGAAAATAATTTCTTTATAAACTTAAGTATTATTTTATTCACAATTTCACTGATTTTTCATCAGTGGTTAACATTAAACTTTATTTTTATATTTTTTATAATTCCTATAATTTGTGCATTAATTCAAAGTAATTTAAAAAAGATCAAATTTTCAAAGTGGTTTAACGTTTTTCTCATAATTTTTTGTTTATCAGTTACTACAAAATATCACTTTAGATTTAACGAGGAAAGAAAGATGCTAAATTTGGAAAATATTAATCTATCAAACTATTATGAAACAAGTAATTTAACTCCAAAATTAAAAGGACTAAAATGGATTACAAGAGAATACTCACAAAATACTATTAAAGAGATTGAAAAATTGTTTGTCTTTAAGAAAATTTTAGAAAATGAAACAAAAAAAACGATGTTTATTTCAAATTATCAATTTTTCTCAGCAATATTGAATAAATCTTTACATTCACCGAATAGATGGTTTGGAACACCAGTAGCTCGTCCAGCTAAAACCAACTCTCTTTATGACGAATATTTGCTTTTTAATTACAATATTATTCTAAAAAATAAAATTGAGGTTATTTATATAGACTCTAATTTAGGAAAATATCATTTAGACTTATTCAATAAAATATTTGAAAAATTTCCAATGGAATGTTCAAATATGAATATAATAGAAGATGTTCTGTTTAAGTTCGATATTTCATCATGCTATTACTAAGATTGTAAAATTTAATAAAAATCATTATAAATACTTGCAAAATGAATATTCACGAACATCAGGCTAAAGAAATATTAAAAGAGTTTGGAGCACCAGTTTCTAATGGTGTAGTTATCTTAACTATTGATGAAATTGATAAAGAAATAAAGAAATTAAATAGCAAAGAATACGTTGTGAAAGCTCAAATCCATGCTGGAGGCAGAGGTAAAGCTGGTGGTGTAAAATTAGTCAAAAACATTGAGGAACTGCATACAGAAGCAAAAAAGATGATGGGAAAAATTTTAGTTACTCATCAAACTGGACCAGAGGGAAAAGAAGTTAAAAGATTATACATTGAGGAAGCATCAAATATTGCTAAAGAATTTTATTTGTCATGTTTAATCGATCGAGAGTCTTCAAAAATAGCATTTATAAGCAGTACAGAAGGCGGTATGGATATCGAAAAAGTTGCTTCAAAAAATCCTGAAAAAATATTAACAACTAAAATTGAATTAAAAAAAGATGGCCCTTCAGAGTCAGAAATTGAAAAAATTTTATCAGTTTTTAAATTTAATTCTGATCAAACAAAAACTACGAAAAAACTAATTAAATCTCTATACAGAATCATAGTAGAAAAGGATGCAAGTCTTATAGAAATAAATCCATTAATTGTTACCAAAGAAAATAAAATTATTTGTCTGGATGCTAAAATGAACTTTGATGATAATGCTATATTTAGAAGGCCAGAAATACTTAAACTTAGGGATTTAAACGAGGAAGACTCAGCTGAAATCGAAGCAAGTAAGTACGATCTTGCGTACATTAAATTAAATGGATCAATCGGTTGTATGGTTAACGGAGCAGGCTTAGCTATGGCAACAATGGATATAATTAAACTGTATGGAAAAGAGCCTGCAAATTTTCTTGACGTAGGAGGTGGGGCAACTAAAGAAAAAGTTGCGGCTGCATTTAAACTGATCCTTTCAGATAAAAATGTGAAAGGTATCTTAATAAACATCTTTGGAGGAATTATGAGATGTGATGTTCTCGCTCAAGGAGTTATAGATGCTGCTAAAGAAATAAATTTATCCGTCCCTTTAGTTGTAAGATTGGCGGGAACAAATGTTAAAGAGGGAAAAGAGATATTAGAAAAATCTAAATTAAAAATACTTTCTGCTTCGGATTTAAATGATGCTGCAAAAAAAATAGTTGAGGCAATAAATTAAAAATGTCAGTTCTAGTCGATAAAAATACAAAAGTTATTTGTCAGGGTTTTACTGGAAAGCACGGAACATTTCACTCTGAGCAAGCTTTAAAATATGGAACGAAATTAGTTGGAGGTGTCACTCCTAAGAAAGGAGGTCAAAAACATCTAAACCTTCCAGTTTTTAATTCAGTTCAGGAAGCAAAAGAAAAAACGTCAGCAAACGCTACAATGATATATGTCCCTCCAAAATTTGCAGGTGCAGCAATTGAAGAAGCAATAGAATCTCAAATAGAGTTAATAGTTTGTATCACAGAGGGAATTCCTGTTTTGGATATGCTTAAAGTAAAACAGTCACTGCATAAGAGTAACTCAAGATTAATTGGCCCCAACTGTCCCGGTATTATTACTCCTGGTGAATGTAAAATTGGAATAATGCCAGGAAGCATACATAAAAAGGGAACAGTAGGAATAGTTTCAAGATCAGGCACTTTAACTTATGAGGCTGTAGCTCAAACCTCGGCAAATGGTATGGGTCAATCCACTTGTATTGGAATAGGCGGTGATCCAATTAATGGTACTAACTTTATCGACTGCCTTGAGCTTTTTCTAAAAGATGATGAAACAAAATCAATTGTTATGATAGGTGAAATTGGAGGTTCAGCTGAAGAAGAGGCTGCTGATTTTTTAAAAAGAGAAAAAATTAAAAAACCCATGGTAGGCTTTATCGCAGGATTAACAGCACCTCCAGGAAGAAGAATGGGACATGCTGGAGCTATTATTTCTGGTGGTAAAGGTGGCGCAGAAGATAAAATTGAGACTATGAAATCTGCAGGTATTTCAATTTCAAAATCACCAGCTGACATAGGAAAAACGCTTTATCAAAAACTTAATGGTTGATTTTTAATTATTTATGTTAAGATAAATTTTTAATGTCTTCTTCTAAAAACACTACATACAAAAAAACGTCTTTTTTAGCAGGCAGCAATTCTGAATTTATAAATGAATTTTATGCCGATTACATATCTGATCCCAAATCCCTACCCGAAAGTTGGAGAAAATTTTTTGATGGTTTAAGTGATGATGAGAAGTTGATCTATGATGATCTAAATGGGCCAAGCTGGTCACCAGAAAAAAAAATTAAAAAACCTACACAAAGTATTGAAGCAAATAAAATTTTAGAAGAGTCTTTAAAAGAATTAGATTCTAAATCTGTAAAACAAGCTTCAAAAGACTCGGTTAGAGCAATTATGTTAATAAGGGCCTACAGAATTAGAGGTCATTTAATAGCAAATTTAGATCCTTTATCGATTCAAAAAAAAGATGAGCATCCTGAGCTTAAACCTGAAAGTTACGGATTTACAAAGTCAGATTATAATAGATCTATTTTTTTAGATGGAGTTCTTGGTCTTCAATACGGTGATTTAAATCAAATATTAAAAATTTTAAAAAAAACCTATTGTTCAAACATAGGATATGAATTTATGCATATGGGCGATCCAGATGAAAAAGCTTGGATTAGAAATAGGATTGAAGGGCCTGAAAAAAACATAACTTTTACAAATAATGGAAAAAAAGCAATATTGAATAAAATGGTTCAAGCAGAAGGGTTTGAAAAATACTTACACGTAAAATTTGTAGGAACAAAAAGATTTGGTTTAGATGGAGGTGAGTCGTTGATACCTGCTTTAGAGCAAATAATTAAAAGAGGGGGGAACTTAGGTGCTAAAGAAATTAAAATAGGTATGCCTCACCGTGGAAGATTAAACGTATTAGCAAATGTAATGGGAAAACCTTTTAAAGCGATATTTAGTGAGTTTTTTGGAAAATCAGCAAGTACCAGCAAAGATTTTGAGGGAGATGTAAAATATCATTTAGGTGCTTCATCGAATAGAGAGTTTGATGGCAATTCAGTTCATATAAGTCTGACAGACAATCCGTCTCATCTGGAGGCAGTAAATCCAGTTGTACTTGGGCAAGTCAGGGCTAAACAATTCTTTCATAAGGATAAACATAGAAAAAAAGTTATTCCTGTTTTAATGCACGGTGACGCAGCTTTTGCCGGACAAGGGATTGTTGCAGAATGTTTTGCCATGTCTGGATTGCCAGGGCATAATATCGGTGGCACTATACATATAATTGTTAATAATCAAATAGGCTTTACAACAGCACCTAGGTTTGCAAGATCTTCTCCGTATCCATCAGACGTCGCTAAAACTGCTCAAGCTCCAATATTTCATGTAAATGGTGATGACCCAGAGGCGGTTGTTCACTGTGCAAAAATTGCAACAGAATATAGACAAAAATTTAACAGAGATGTTGTTATCGATATGGTTTGTTATAGAAGATACGGTCATAACGAGGGAGACGAACCTTCATTTACCCAACCTATTATGTATAAAAAGATTAAGTCTCATCCAACAACTCTATCAATTTATGGAAAAAAATTAAGCCAAGAGGGATTAACATCAGAAGAAGATCTTCAAAAAGAAAAATTAGATTTTAAAAATTTTTTAGAAAGAGAATTTAAATCTTCAAAAAATTATAAATCAGAGCTAAAATGGTTTGATGGCGCTTGGTCAAGATTTAAGCCAGGTCTTGGAAAAGATAAAAGGGGACTCAGTGGTGTTGATAAAAATAAATTAATAGAAATAGGTAAAAAAATTTCGAAAATACCTTCAGATTTTCAAGTTCATAAAACTTTAAAAAAGATCTTTGATTTAAGAATGAATTCTATATTAGAAGGAAAGGCAATTGATTGGTCTACAGCAGAAAGCCTAGCTTTTGCTACTTTACTGACAGAGGGTTTCTCAGTAAGATTATCTGGACAAGACTCTGGCAGAGGAACATTCAGCCAAAGACATGCTGTATTGAGAAATCAAGAAAATCATCAGAGGTATATACCTTTAAATAATATTTCTAAAAGTCAAAAAAATTTTGAAATTATTGATAGTTTATTATCAGAACTAGCAGTACTAGGTTTTGAATTTGGCTACTCTCTCTCAGAGCCAGAAACACTTGTTCTTTGGGAGGCACAATTCGGTGACTTCGCAAATGGAGCACAGATTATTATAGATCAATTTATTTCATCCGGAGAGTCAAAATGGGGACGAGCCAGTGGTTTAGTTATGTTACTTCCACATGGTTATGAAGGACAAGGCCCAGAACATTCATCAGCAAGGCTGGAAAGGTTTTTGCAATTATGTGCTGGAGAAAATATTCAAATTGTTAATTGTACAACACCATCAAACTATTTTCATGTATTAAGACGACAAATGCATCGAGAGTTTAGGAAGCCCTTAGTAATAATGACACCTAAATCTTTACTAAGACATAAAAAATGTGTTTCAAACATTTTAGAATTCTCAAAAAAAAGCACCTTTCATAGAGTATTAGAAGATGACGCTTACTCAAAAGTAAATAATCTTTTAGAATTAAAAACCATAGATGATAAGATTAAGAAAGTAGTAATTTGCTCTGGTAAAATTTACTATGATTTAATAGAAGCCAGAGAAAAGTTCAAAAATGACAAAGTAACATTTGTTAGAATTGAACAACTTTATCCATTTCCTGTTAAAACTTTAGCTAACGTATTAAAGAGATACACAAAAGCAAAATTTATTTGGTGCCAGGAAGAACCACAGAACATGGGAGCATGGAATACTGTAAGAAATTATATAGATAGAACTTTGAAAATAGTAAATTTTGGTGGTAAAACTGTTAAATATGTTGGAAGAAAGGCTTCTTCCACCACTGCGACTGGAAATTTCAATAAACATCTTGCACAACAAAACGAAATATTAGAAAAGATACTTAAAGATTAAATGGCAGAAAAAATTACAGTCCCAACTTTAGGTGAGTCAGTAACAGAGGCTACGGTTTCAAAATGGCTTAAATTGCAGGGCGAAAAAGTTTCTGTAGATGAACCACTTGTAGAGCTGGAGACAGATAAAGTGAATGTTGAAGTTCCTTCACCAATAAGTGGAGTATTAGGCAGCATTGCTGTTAAAGAGGGACAGACTGTAAATGTTGGATCTCTATTAGGAACGGTTGATAGTTCATCAGTAAGTAAAGAAATAAAAGATAACGAAGTCAATAATTATAGTCCCCCAAAAAAAGAAATAGCTGATAATAAACCAAAAACTTTTAATGAAAAAAAAGTTGAAAAACTTAAGATTGTGAAAAAATCGAAAAAAATAAATGAACCAACTTTAAAGCTAGAAGAAGAGGAACCTTTGATTTTGGAAGAGGTTCACGAAGAAAAAAAAATAAAAAAGATTTTATCTCAAAAAGAGGAAAAACGTTTCTCCCCTGCAGCAAGAAAAATTGCTAGAGAGTCTGATATCGATATAAGTCAAGTAGAGGGAACTGGAAAAAATGGCGTAATTTTAAAAGAAGATATTATGAGTTTGATGGGTTCTAAACCCGCTCCATCAACAAGAAAAATAGAGCATGGTCCCGAGGAAAGAGTTAAGATGACTAGATTAAGATTAACTATTGCGAAAAGGTTAAAAGAAGCACAAGAAAATGCAGCAATGCTCACAACTTTTAATGAAGTTGATATGAGCGAAGTAATTTCAATGAGAAATCAATATAAGGAAGAATTTCATGATAAATATGGAGTTAAGTTAGGTTTCATGTCTTTTTTTGTAAAAGCCTGTGTGATCGGTTTAAAAAATTATCCAGCAGTTAACGCAGAAATTCAAGGAGAAGAAATAGTCTATAAAAATTATTATAATATTAGTATTGCAGTAGGCACTGAAAGAGGATTAGTGGTTCCTGTGTTAAGAGAAACCGATGAAATGTCTTTTGCAGATATTGAAAAAAATATAGGTAATTTGGGACAGAAAGCTAGAGATGGAAAAATAACTATTGAAGACCTTCAAGGAGGAACTTTTACTATTACAAATGGAGGAATTTATGGCTCTATGCTTTCAACTCCTATATTGAATCCACCTCAATCTGCGGTTTTGGGAATGCATAATATTATTCAAAGACCGATAGTAGTAGATGGAAACGTGGAAGTAAGACCTATAATGTATTTAGCTTTATCGTATGATCATAGAATAATCGATGGAAAAGAAGCAGTATCTTTTTTAAAAATTGTAAAAGAGTCTTTAGAACAACCAAAAAGACTTTTTTTAAATATTTAATAATGGAAAATAATTTTGACTTAGTTGTTATTGGGGGTGGTCCAGGTGGATATGTTTGCGCTATAAGAGCTGCCCAATTAGGATTGAAAACTGCCTGTATAGAATCCAGAGGAGCTCTGGGAGGTACATGTTTAAATGTGGGATGTATACCTTCAAAAAGTTTACTAAATCTTTCAGAAAACTTTCATAAAGCTAAAAAAGACTTCAATCAACAAGGTATAGAAATTGAAGGTATTAAATTAAATATTGCAAAAATGATGTCTAACAAAAATAAGTCTATTCAAATACTTACTAAAGGTGTTGAATTTTTATTCAAAAAAAATAAGGTAACATATTTTAAAGGAAAAGGAGTCCTCTTTTCTAAAAATGATATAATAGTTTATGAAAGAGACAAAAAAAGAACTAATATTAAATCAAATAATATTGTTATAGCCACTGGTTCAGAGGTTGCTTCTCTACCAGGTATCAATATTGATGAAAAGAACATAGTATCTTCTACAGGCGCTTTATCTTTTGACAAAGTCCCAGAAAAATTAGCAATTATAGGTGGTGGTTACATTGGTTTAGAAATGGGTTCAGTTTGGTCAAGGCTAGGATCTGAGGTAACGGTTATAGAATATCTTGATCATATAACACCAGGTATGGATAGAGAAATTTCAAATGAATTTCAAAAAATATTAACTAAACAAGGGATAAAATTTAAATTAGGATCAAAAGTTGAAGCTGTTAGCAATAAAGGTAATTTAGTTTCAATAACATATACAAATCTTAAAGACTCAAAAAAGGAAAATATCGAAGTTGATAAAGTTTTAGTTTCTGTAGGAAGAAAACCCTATACTGAAGGCTTAAATTTAACAAAGGTTGGAGTGAAAAGAGACAATAAAGGCCGAATAGAAGTCGACAAGAAATTGCAAACATCTATTAAAAATATTTATGCTATTGGAGACGTAATAAAAGGCCCTATGCTTGCTCATAAAGCTGAAGAAGAGGGTATCGCAGTAGCTGAAATACTAGCTGGTCAAGCAGGTCATGTGAATTATGATGTTATACCAGGTGTAGTTTATACTTCTCCAGAGGTAGCGACTGTAGGGAAAACAGAAGAACAGTTAAAAGAGGAAAAAAGATCTTATAAAGTTGGTAAATTTCCATTCCTCGCTAATTCAAGAGCAAAAGTAAATAATGAGACAGACGGTTTCGTCAAAATTCTTGCAGATAGTAAAACAGATAAAGTTTTAGGCGTTCATATCATAGGACCACATAGTGGAGATATGATAGCTGAGATGGCGCTAGCTATGGAATTTGGAGCAAGTTCAGAAGATATTGCAAGAACTTGTCATGCACATCCAACGCACACAGAGGCTATCAAAGAAGCAGCTTTAGCTGTTGATAAAAGACCAATTCATTTCTAAAAATACAGAATTGAATTACTATGTGTCCATGAAGGCACAAGTGCTGTTACCTAAAATATTTAATTTTCCTTTTACATATAATTGTGATCAGAACTCCCTAAAACCTGGTGATTTTGTAGAGGTTCCTTTTGGATCAAAAAGAGAAATAGGAGTTGTTTGGCCTGGTAAAATTTCAACTTTAAAAGATATTAAGATTAAAAATATAAATAAAAAAATTAAAAAATTTTCAATTAACAAAAAATTTATTAATTTTTTAGATTGGTTTGCATTATATAATATGATGCCTTTAGGACTAGTTCTAAAAATGTCTATTGGTAGCAATCAAAATTTAATTGAAAAAGATGAAAGAGAATTTACTCAAATTGAAAAACAAAAAAAAATTTTTACTTTAAATAAAGAACAAAAAAAAGCATTAAACTTTTTAAATTCAAATAATAATAAATTTGAAGTTTCTGTTTTGCAAGGAACTACTGGCTCAGGAAAAACTCTTGTATACTTTGAAAGGATAAAAAAAATATTAAAAGAAAAAAAACAAGCACTAGTTTTATTACCAGAAATTTTTCTAACCAATGAGTTTAAATCTAGATTTATTGATTTTTTTGGTTTTGAACCAGCAATATGGCATTCAAAAATAACTCCTAAAAATAAACGTATAATTTGGAAAGGAATAATTAATAATAAAGTAAAATTAGTGATAGGAGCCAGGTCATCATTGTTACTTCCATTTAAAAATCTTGGAGTTATAATTGTTGATGAGGAACACGATTCTTCTTATAAACAAGATGATGGTGTGATTTATCATGCCAGAGACATGGCTATCTCTAGAGCATCATTTGAGAATATCCCTATACATTTAATTACTTCAATTCCATCAATTGAAACTTTTAACAATATACAAAATAAAAAATTCAAGCATTATAGAATTTTTAAAAGATATAAAAATGTCCCTTTACCAAAAACAAAAATTGTAAATTTAAATATAAATAAAATTAAAGATCGTTTTATCTCTGAAGAAACTATTCAAATTGTAAAAAAATTCTTAAACAAAAATGAGCAAGTATTATTTTTTTTAAATCGACGAGGATACGCACCATATTTAATTTGTAAGAAATGTGGTTATAAACAGATTTGTTCTAATTGTTCAATGTATTTAACTTTTCATAAAACAAAAAATAAAGCTATTTGTCATCATTGTTCTTTTGAAAAAAAAATTTCTAGAAAATGTAATGAAAATGAAAATTGTAACTTTATTATGTACGGACCTGGCGTGGAAAAAATTTTTGAAGAATTAAAAAAAGTTTTTCCTTCCAATACTATTGAAATTTTTTCAAGTGACTATATGAAAAAAAAAGATCAAACCCAGTCATTATTTAAAAGAATAATTAATAATAAAGTCGATATCTTAGTTGGTACCCAAATGATTTCTAAAGGATTTAATTTTCCTAAATTGAATTGTATTGTTGTTGTTGATGCAGATTTTTCAGGTAGAGGCTATGATTTAAGAGCTACTGAAAAAAATGTGCAATTATATCATCAACTTAGTGGAAGAGCTGGTAGATTTAGTCAAGACTCAATAATTATTTATCAAACATTATCTCCAGAGAATGTCACTCTCAACCAATTAATAATGAATAATTCAGAGGGTCTATTAAAAAATGAACTTATTATAAGAAAGAAAAATTTATTACCTCCTTTTGCAAGATTAATTGCTATTATTGTATCAGCAAGTAAACATAGTTTAAGTATTGAGGGAGCAAGAGAGATTAAAAGGCACCTTAATAAGATTGATGATATAGAAATATTGGGTCCTGTCGACTCCCCATTATTAAAGATTAAAAAAAAATTTAGGGCCAGGCTTCTAATAAGGTTCAATGGAAAAAGGCTTATTCAAAAAAAAATAGCAAACCTACTAAATTCATTGAAAATATCTAGTAAAATTAAACTTACAGTTGATGTTGATCCAGTAAATTTTGGATAAATAACAAATTGCTTCCTTGATCAAAATATACTCATGTGTTACGAAACGCACATTATTTCACTTTTTTTCAACTTACTAAAAAAATGAGCGCAAACAAATCTTTCTCATCAGAAACTTCAGAAAGGTATTCTCGTGCATTATTTGAAGTTGCGAACGAAGCAAATGAAATAGAGAAGGTCGAGAAAGATATAAAGACTTTTCAATTACTTTTAGAAAATACCTCTGAATTAAAAAATTTTATTCATAATCCTACCCAAAGTTTAGAAACACAAAATAATGTGATTAATCTATTATCTGAAAAGTTAAATTTCTCAAATAATTTAAAAAATTTTTTTTTACTTTTGATTGAAAAAAGAAGAATATTTTTTGTTTTAAAAATTTTAAAAAGTTTTTTAATTTTGTGTTCAAAAAAAAGAGGAGAAATAAAAGCATCTTTAATCTCATCGAAAGATTTATCCCAAACAGAATTAGAAAATATAAGCAAAGAGTTGTCATCATCAATGCAATCAACGATTAAATTTGACTATAAAATTGATAAAGATTTAATTGGAGGATTAAAATTGCAACTAGGGAGTATAATGATTGATAGTTCTATAAAAAGCAAATTAAAAAAATTTGAACAACAAATGTTAGAAAAATAAAATGTCCATTAACCCTTCAGAAGTAACAAAATTATTAAAAGAACAGATTAAAAACTTTGGAGAAAAAGCCGAAGTATCTGAAATTGGAAAAGTTCTATCAGTTGGTGATGGTATCGCGCGCGTTTATGGATTAGATAATGTGCAAGCAGGTGAAATGGTGGAATTTGAAGACGGCTCAAAAGGAATGGCACTAAATTTAGAAAACGATAATGTTGGAGTAGTAATTTTTGGTGATGATAGAACAATTAAAGAGGGTGATACAATTAAAAGAACAAATGCAATTGTTGATGTCCCAGTAGGTAAAGAACTTTTAGGAAGAGTAGTGGATGGTCTAGGAAACCCTATTGATGGAAAAGGACCGATTACATCAAAACAAAGAAAAAGGGTTGAAGTAAAAGCTCCTGGGATTATTCCCAGACAATCCGTAAGTGAACCAATGCAAACAGGATTAAAGTCGATAGACTCCTTAATACCTGTAGGAAGAGGACAAAGAGAATTAATTATTGGTGATAGACAAACAGGTAAGACTGCTGTTGCAATAGATGCAATTATTAATCAAAAAAAAATCAATGAATCCTCGGATGAAAAAAAAAAATTATACTGCGTTTACGTAGCTATAGGACAAAAACGTTCAACAGTTGCGCAAATAACAAAAACTTTAGAAGAGGCAGGAGCATTAAAATATACTACAATCGTAGCCGCGACTGCGTCTGACTCAGCTCCACTACAATTTTTAGCTCCATATACAGGATGTACTATTGGCGAATATTTCAGAGATAATGGAATGCATGCGTTGATAGTATATGACGATCTATCCAAACAAGCTGTCGCTTATAGACAAATGTCACTTCTATTAAGGAGGCCACCAGGACGAGAAGCGTACCCTGGTGATGTTTTTTATTTACATAGTAGACTTTTAGAAAGATCAGCCAAATTGAGTGATACAAATGGTGGAGGTTCTTTAACTGCTTTACCAATAATTGAAACTCAGGCAGGTGACGTTTCAGCATATATCCCTACAAATGTAATTTCGATTACAGACGGGCAAATTTTCTTAGAAACTGAATTATTTAACCAAGGAATTAGACCTGCGGTAAATGTTGGATTGTCCGTTTCGAGAGTTGGTTCTGCTGCACAAACTAAAGCAATGAAAAAGGTGGCAGGCTCAATAAAACTAGAACTTGCACAATATAGAGAAATGGCCGCATTTGCACAATTCGGGTCAGATTTAGACGCTTCAACACAGCAATTGTTAAATCGAGGGGCTAAATTAACGGAACTTCTAAAACAAGATCAATATTCTCCAATGACAGTTGCTGAACAAGTAATATCAGTTTTTACTGGGGTGGAGGGATATTTAGATGATGTAGATTTGGATAAGATTAAAAAATTTGAAAAGGATATTATCGAAAAAATTAAATCTGAAAATCCTGAGATTATAGACTCTATACAATCTACAGGAAAACTTGATGAAGATACCGAAAAATTATTATCAAAAGCAATTGAGGATTACAAAAAATAAAAATGCCCAGTTTAGATGATTTAAAAAAAAGAATTAAAAGTGTCAAATCTACACAAAAAATTACAAAAGCTATGAAAATGGTAGCTGCTGCGAAATTAAGGAAAGCTCAAGAAAGTGCAGAAAAAGGGAGACCTTACAGCCAAAAAATGCAAAATATAATTTTAAATCTCACAAAATCTATTAATGATCCTCTCAACGCACCAAAACTTTTAGTCGGAACTGGAGATAATAAAAAATATTTATGTGTAGTTTTGACAGCAGATCGTGGTTTATGTGGGGGTTTTAATTCTAATATATGTAAATTAGCGAAACAAAATTTTAAAAAGATTTTAAATGAAAAGAAAAATTTAAAAATAATCAGTGTCGGTTCAAAAGGTTATGATCAAATTAGAAGAGATTATGGAAAATATGTTATTAAAAAATATAGTTTTAAAGAAAAAAAACAGATAACTTTTAATGAGGCAAATATTGTAGGAAGTGAAATTATATCTTTATTCAATCAAGGTGAATTTGATAAATGTATTTTGTTTTATAATAATTTTAAAAACGTAATTACTCAAATTCCCCAAGCTCAACAGATAATTCCTGCAGAAATAAACAAAAATTATAATGACGATAAAAATAGTTTTTCGTATGATTTTGAACCTGAGGAGGATGAAATTTTAGAAGATTTATTGCCAAAAAACATTTCTACTCAAGTTTTCAAAGCCTTACTTGAAAATGCTGCAAGCGAACAAGGATCTAGAATGACAGCTATGGATAACGCAACAAGAAATGCGGGAGAATTAGTTGATAAGTTAACAATTAATTATAATAGAAGTCGACAAGCATCAATTACAAAAGAATTAATTGAAATTATTTCAGGAGCGGAGAGTTTATAAATATGAATAATAATGGAAAAATTACACAAATTATAGGAGCAGTCGTTGATGTAAATTTTAGTGCTAATTTACCTGAAATTTACACTGCTCTTGAAGTTAACAATTCGGGAAACAAACTTATTTTAGAGGTAGCACAGCACTTAGGTGAAAATGATGTTCGAACAATCGCAATGGATGCCACAGAGGGATTAAAAAGAGGTGATATCGTTACTAACACGGGGGCACCAATAAGTGTTCCAGTTGGTCCAGAAACACTTGGAAGAATCATAAATGTTGTTGGAGATTCTATTGACGAAAAAGGTGAAGTTAAAACTAAAGAGAAATGGCCTATTCATCGAGCAGCCCCTAAGTTTACTGATCAAGCAACAGAGACTGAACAATTAGTTACAGGAATAAAAGTAATCGATCTTTTAGCCCCATACGCAAAAGGTGGTAAAATTGGTTTATTTGGAGGTGCAGGAGTAGGAAAGACAGTAACTATCATGGAATTGATAAATAATATTGCAAAAGCACACGGAGGCTTTTCAGTGTTTGCCGGTGTAGGTGAAAGAACCAGAGAAGGAAATGATTTATATCATGAAATGATAGAGTCTGGTGTAATTAAAACGGATGGAAAAGGTTCAAAAGCAGCACTTGTATATGGTCAAATGAATGAGCCACCAGGAGCAAGAGCTAGGGTAGCTTTAACAGGTTTAACTGTAGCAGAATATTTTAGAGATAAAGAAGGGCAAGACGTTTTGTTTTTTGTAGATAACATTTTTAGATTTACTCAAGCAGGTTCAGAGGTCTCAGCATTGCTTGGAAGAATACCTTCAGCCGTGGGGTACCAACCAACTTTAGCTACTGATATGGGTAATCTTCAAGAGCGAATAACTTCAACTGATAAAGGCTCAATAACATCAGTTCAGGCTATATATGTGCCTGCAGACGATCTAACCGATCCGGCTCCAGCAACATCTTTTTCCCACCTAGATGCTACTACGGTTCTATCTAGGCAAATTGCTGAGATTGGAATATATCCAGCTGTAGACCCTTTAGACTCTACATCAAGAATTTTAGATCCCAGAGTAGTTGGTGAAGAACATTATAGAGTTGCTAGGGATGTACAGAGAATTTTACAAGCTTATAAATCATTACAAGATATTATTGCAATACTTGGTATGGACGAACTTTCTGAGGAGGATAAACTTACTGTAGCTAGAGCAAGAAAGATACAAAGATTTTTATCACAACCATTTTTTGTTGCAGAAGTATTCACAGGTTCACCTGGAAAACTAGTCGATCTGGATGATACAATTAAAGGTTTTGATGCAATCTGCAAAGGCGATTATGACCATTTACCAGAGGCAGCTTTTTACATGGTAGGCGGTATTGAAGAAGTTATAGAAAAAGCTGCAAAGTTATCAAAAGATAGTAAATAATGTCTGATATATTCAAAGTAGAAATAATTACACCTGATCAAATAGTTTTTAAATCGGATGTAAAAGAAGTAATAATCCCATCCTATGAAGGTCAAATGGGTATTCTTAAAGATCATATACCCTTAATAACTTTTTTAAAACCTGGAATTATAGTTATAAAAAATCAGGAAGAAAAAAAATATTATATAGAGGAGGGAACCGTAGAATTTTCTGATAATAATCTTTTAATATTAACCTCCAAAGTAGAGGACATAAATAATCTTGCAAAGAGTTATATAAGTAATTTACAAGAAGAAGCAGAAAAAAAACTCAAAGATCATAATTCAAGTGATAAAGAGAAGTACATAGCATTTCATAAAATCGAAACACTAAAAGAAATCAATCGATAATTAAGTTAATCTCTTTAAGAATATTTTTATATAAGTCTTTTTTGAAATTTACTATAACTTCAGGTAGTTTCTCTGGTTCTATCCACTTCCAATCAATAAATTCAGGATTTCTAGTATTTAAATCTATCTCCCTGTCTTCACCTAAAAACCTTGTGATAAACCATTTCTGTTTTTGACCTCTGTATTTACCTTTCCAAATTATTCCAACTAAGTTTTTTGGTAATTCGTATTGATATATTTTCTCAATTTCTTTTAAAATTTTGATATTCTTTATACTTGTTTCCTCAGCCAACTCTCTTTTCATTGCAGTGATAAAACTCTCACCTTTGTCAACACCTCCTTGAGGCATTTGCCATTTATTTCCAGGATTATCTTTTCTTTTGCCAACAAAAACATGATTTTGATTATTTAAAACTACAATTCCTACTCCAGTTCGCATAGGGAGTTTTTGCTTAATCATAGATTATGAGTTAAAAAGTTTAATTGCGTAATTTAATTGATTATCTTTTTCTGAGTTTATTTTGAAATCATTACCAATTTCCTCAACTAAAATATCGGGTGTAACACCGACCTCTGAAATTGACTCACCAGATGGAAGATAGTATTTAGAAATTGTTAATCTCATTCCACCTCCATTTCCTAGAGGTATAATTGATTGCACAGATCCTTTTCCATAAGAGCTTTCTCCAAGAATGATAGCTCTTTTATGATCTTTTAAAGCCCCGGCAAAAATTTCTGATGCAGAAGCAGATCCATTATTTATTAAAACTACCAATGGTTTTCCTTTAATCTCGTCACCTTTTCTTGCAAAAAATTTTCTAGTTTCAGAAATTTTACGTCCTTTAGTAGAAACTATTTCACCATCATCTAAAAAGAAATCAGTTATATTGATAGCTTGTGTTAATAAACCACCAGGGTTATTTCTTAAATCAATAACATAACCTTTAATTTTTGGCTTTTTTTCAAATTTTTTTATTGATTTTAAAAATTGTTTGTCGCTATTCTCATTAAATGACTTTAGTCTAACGTAACCAATGTTTTCTTCCTTGCTAATTACTTTAGAACTGACTGACTGAACCTCAATAATCTTTCTCGTAATATTAAATTCTAATGGTTTTTTAACATTTTTTCTTCGTATTGTAAGATTAATTGTCGTTCCAACAGGTCCTCGCATTAACTTGACCGCTTCCATTAGTGACTTTCCTTGTACCTGCTCATTCCCAATTTTTACAATGTAATCACCAGCCTTTATTCCTGCCTTTTCAGCTGGTGTATCGTCTATTGGAGAAATTACTTTTACTACACCTGACTCCATACCTATCTCAATTCCTAATCCACCAAATTCACCTCGAGTGTCGGTTTGCATTTCCTTAAAAAGTTCAGGACTCATATAAGCAGAATATGGATCAAGTGATTGCAGAACACCATTTATTGCAGAATCCATCATTTCAGCCTGATCGACATCATCAACGTAGTCTTTTTTAATATTCTCTAATACTTCACCAAATAGATCAATTTTCTCATAAAGTTCATTCTTAGAAAAAACTGAAGTTGCAGTTAATTTTAAAATAAATAATGCTAATAAAAAAATTTTTTTCATATCATAGCTTTTTCTTTTGGAATTTCTTCTGACCACATTTTTTCTAAATCGTAAAATTCTCTTTTATTAGGATGAAACAAATGTACAATTATATCATGCGCGTCTACTAGCTTCCAATCGTTGCTATCTTTTCCCTCAATACGACAATTATCCAATCCTTTTCTTTTCAATTCTGATACAAGAATTTCAGATAGCGATTGAAGATGTCTTGAAGATGTTCCTGAGGCTACAATCATGTAATCTGCAATATAAGATTTATTTCTTAGATCTATGGTGGAAATACTTTTTGCTTTATTGTCATCAAGTATTTTTTCTATATTGACTTTTAATTCAACTACTTTCATGAATAGGTTTTATTTGATTGATTTCTTATCTTTGTAGAAGAGATAATTATAGGTTTATTATTTATAAATATTATATTTTTTTTTAAATATTTTACCACTTTTGATTTCTTTCCCTTTTTATCATATCCTTTTCTAGAAAAAACAACTAATTTTGCCAATTTTACTATCTTTTTCCAACTTTTCCACTTATGAAATTTAATAATGTTATCGGATCCAATAATAAAATAGATATTCTTTAATTTCTTTTTTTTTATAAAATAATTAATTATATCAATACTTCTTGAAGAATTTACAATATTATCAAGATGTACTACTTGAATATTTTTTTGATATCTAGATATTTTTTTTGCAAAATTAATTCTTTTATTTAAAGAATAAAAAGTTTTATTTTTGAAGGGATTCTTTTTTGTGACGACCCAGTAAATTTTTTTCAATTTTAATTTTTTTATGGCAATTCTTGATATGCCTAAGTGACCTTTATGCGCAGGATCAAAACTACCACCTAATAATCCAATGTATTTTTTTTGGATATCTGCCATTAACTATGGTCTAACAATTCCTTTCCCAGATACAAGATATTTGTATGATGTTAGCTGATTTATTCCTACAGGACCTCTAGGGGGAAGTTTGTTAGTAGAAATACCAATTTCTCCTCCAAAACCAAATTCCCCTCCATCAGCGAATTGAGTTGAAACATTATGCATTGCTATTGAGCTATTGACACCATTTAAAAATATTTCAGCATTTTTTTTACTATTGGTGATAATACTATCGGTATGCATAGTGCCATATTTTAAAATATGTTTGACAGCGTGTTTTACATTTTTAACTGCCTTAATTGAAATAATTGCATCTAGGTATTCTGTTCTCCAATCTTTTTCTTTGGCTACTTTTAATTTCCCATTAAATATTTTATTAACTTTACTATCTGCTCTTACTTCACAACCTGAGTCGATTAGAGCTTTGACTATTTCTTTAGCATGTGAGCTTAAAGCTTTTTCTTCGATTAAAAGAGTTTCAACTGCTCCACATATACTTGTTCTTCTCATCTTAGCGTTCACAATTAAATTTTTTGCCATTTTTAAATTTGAGGTCTTATCAACATAAATGTGGCACAGCCCCTCGAGATGACCAATTACATGTACGTTAGAAAATTTTTGTACTTTTGCTACAAGTCCTTTTCCTCCTCTTGGTACAATTACATCAATGTATGCACTCATTTTTGATAATAATTGATCTACTATTTTTCTA
>MDSW01179988.1_pt1 | contig 26404 bp, 19 predicted proteins | sample 811171 | NCBI WGS metagenome assembly MDSW01 (sample SAMN05326641, study PRJNA326480) | marine metagenome | isolation source: seawater | place: Atlantic Ocean: North West | collected 2012 | reverse complement strand
TGAATATTGGCAAGTTATTGATGGTTTAGGAATGGTGTATTTAGAAGATTCAAAATTTAAATTAGAAAAAAATGACAATATTTTTATTCCTCAAGGCGATTTACATAGACTTGAAAATATTGGAAACAATCTTTTAACGGTAGTTGAGATACAAATTGGAGAAAAAATATCTGAGGATGATATTGAGCGTTTAGAGGATGATTTTGGTAGAGTTTAATTAGGGAAGCATGGTTGTTTTATATGGCTCTAAATGAGGTGTTTGAGATTTTATAGCTAACTCAACCCATGAAATTAATTTAGGCCTTGTTTCTATAGGGTCAATTAATTCATGAACAGAAAAATTCTCTGCTCTAGGAAAAGGTGATGACCTTTTAGATAATAAATCCTCTAATTCTTTTCTTTTTTCTTCGGGATTATCAGCCTCTTCAATTTCTTTTTTAAAAGCGATTGCAACACCACCTTCTACAGGCAAGGCTCCACTTTCTGCGCTCGGCCAAGATAATGTATAACTATCAGGAGAAAAATGAGCAGCACCAGCAACACCATACACTTTACGTACTATAATACTTGCCCATGGTACAATTGATTGCATTAAGGATGAAATTGCAGCTGTACCATGCCTAATAGTACCGGCTTGCTCAGAATCAGGCCCAATCATAAATCCTGGCTCATCAACAAAACTCAATACAGGTATGTTAAAAGTATTAACAAAGTCTATGAACCTTCTTAATTTTAAGGATGCATCTGATGTCATCGCTCCAGCATAAAACATACAGTCATTTGCAAGAATAGCTACTGAATGTCCATTTAATCTAGCTAATCCAGTAATCAAGCTTGGTCCATACTTTTTACTCATTTCAAAAAAACTTTCTTTATCTAGAACTAGTTTAAGAATTTTTCTCATATCATAAGCTTTTCTTCTGTTTATAGGGATTATTGATGCTAGTTCTTTTTCAATTCTATTAGTTTTATCATGTGTATCTAATTTAGGTGGTAAATTCATATAATTATCAGGTAAATATGAAAGAAATGTTTTAATTTGATTAAGTGCATCCTCTTCATTTTCTGCTAAATTATCGACAACTCCAGATTTAAGATGAATTTCTGGACCACCTAACTCTTCCTTGGTGACTTCTATTCCTAGAGCCCTTTTTACCACTGCAGGACCAGCAATTATTACTTGAGAGTTTTTAGTCATAACAGAAAAATGAGATGCAACCAACCTAGCTGCAGGTAAACCTGCTACAGGTCCTAAGGCAGCAGTGGCAACTGGTACTATGCCTAAACATTGCGCAAGTGCTTGAAATCTGTTTTTTGAAAAAACTGGATCACTATTTGGAATTGTAGGTTTTTTAGCAGATCCTCCTGAACCTGTAACCGATCCTCCTCCACCTTCATGTAACCTTATTAATGGTAGCTTATACTTAAGAGCTAATTCTTCCGTATATATACTTTTTCTTAAACCGGCCGGATTAGGAGAACCGCCTTTTAAAGTAAAATCTTCTCCACCTATTATTACATCTCTTTTATTTATTTTCCCAAAACCAAGTAAAAAATTTGCAGGTATAAAATTCTTTAATTCATCTTGATTATTATGTATTGAAGATCCTGATATCTTACCAATTTCATCAAAAGAATTTTTATCAAGTATGAGATTTAATCTTTCTCTTAAGGTTTTTCTTCCTTTACTATGGTGCTTAAGAACAGATTCTTTTCCTCCTTGCTCCAAAGATAGTCTTTCTCTTTTCTTTATCTCATTTATTTCTTTTTCCCAGGACATTGTTTTTCTCGATGTTTTTTTGGTATGATAATAAAAATTATCAATTATTTAAAGTTTATAAAATGACCCAATATAAATCTGCACCATATTTAGAATTAGAAGATTACAAAGCGCCTAAAGGTATAAAATCAATTTTTGTCACAATGAATGATGGGATCAAATTAAGAGTTATTTATTGGAAAAAAAATGATCCAATGAAATCTAACAATGGAACGGTGCTTTTACAGCAAGGACATAATGAATTTATTGAAAAATATTATGAAACTATTCAGGAATTTATAGATAGAGGTTTTGATGTTATTTGCTTTGACTGGAGGGGGCAAGGATTATCCGATAGGATGATTAAGGACACAAATAAACAATTTATTGAAGACTTCAAAATTCACAATAATGATCTTAAATTTATCATAGAAAATTTAATAATAAAAAAATTCTCAAGACCTTTAGTTGGAATTGGTCATTCGATGGGTGGTTGCATTCTTTTGTCTTTTTTAAAAGAAAACCAAGAAATCTTCAACAAGGTAATCCTATCTTCTCCAATGTTAGGGTTTAAGGGTGAAAAGTTTTTATTACCTTTCATTGATTTTGCAAATCTCCTTTTCCCAAAGGATAGTTATATGCTTGGATCAAAACCAAATATGGGAAAAGAAACTTCTTTTGAGGAAAATGATCTAACGACAGATAGAAATAGATACTCAAGAACTCAAAAATTAGTTCGTAAAAATAAAAATGTAAGATTATGGGGAATTACGAACGCATGGGCAAAAGCAGTTAAAAATACATTAAATGAAATGCAAAAAAAAGATTGGGCAGACTCAATAAATGATGAAATATTATTTGTTAACAGTTTGGGTGATAGAGTTGTAAACTCAAAACATATCACTAAAATGGCAAATAAATTAAAAAATTCAAAAGTTATAAACTTCCATTCTTGCGAACATGAAGTTTTCATGGAACAAGACAAATATCGAAAAAAATTATGGGAAGAGATAGATATCTTTCTATCTTAACTACTTAATAATTAAATTTTCTTTAACTTTGGCATTAAATCAAATGCAAAAGAAATTCTATTTTCTTCTGACTCAAACGGTATAGTAGAATGAAACAATGATGATGGAAACATCACTAAATCTCCTCTTTTGATATCAACTATTTTTTCAGGATAATTTTTGCCATCATTAGGGTAATCACCTCCATCTAAAGAAAATTTAATATTTCCTTCATTATTGGATCTTTTTTCAGGAATATTAAGATACAAACTACCACTTACCCAGCCTTCTTTATGCATATGCGGTAACAAAGAACCACTATTTTGCATAATTACAACCCATCCAATTAATTGGTAATTTTTGGGCCAACTTTTAATAAAAAAATCATCTTTTTCTGCAAAGTTATTATAATATTTTTCTATATGATCTTGAACAATAGCTTGAAGAATTTTCACATTAGGTAAATTTTGTAAAAAAATATTACCCGATGACTGGAAACCATTTTTTAATAATGACTGACTTTTCTTATCAATTTGAGCATTATTAATCTCATTTGCAAGATTAAATAAAAATTGATCATTAAACCTATCATCTTGATATAGCTCAAACTTACAAATAAAATCTATAGGGTTTGGACAAAAAGGATAATTATCTTCTTGATTATATCTAATGGCAGCGTGTGAGCTAAGTGAAGCTATTAAAGGTTGAAGTTGATCATTATCTATCAAAGATTTAAGTTTTTTATTAAAAAGTTCTTTGTTATTATCTTTGTATATACACTCAAGTTGGTTGCTTTTGCTCAGCCTTTCTTTTGTAAAATCATATAGTTTTATGGCTTCTTTATAATTTCTAGTAATACGATAAATATTTGCTAAATTATAATTTGTTGCATCATGTTTTGGATTGATCTCTAAAGATCTTTTATAAGAATCAATAGCATTATCAAGATCGCCCAGCTCAGAAAAAGCCAATCCCATATTATTCAATGCATTATGATCTTTTTCATTAAACTTAATTGCTATTTTATTTGCTTCAATAGATTTTTTAGTTTCACCTAAATTAAATAGTAAACTTCCAGCATTAGAGTAAACTGCTGACAATTTAGGATCATGATCCATTTCTATAATTTTTAGAAAAATGTTTCTGGCTTCATTTGTGTGGCCTAAATTTTTATAGGCTAAAGCCATATTATTTAAAACTCTTATATCGTCTGGATAATCTCTATTAAGTTCTTGAGATAAAGTTAAGGCTTCATTGAATTTTCCACCTTCAACTAGCTTACCCTGATAATTAATTTTTTCTTCTAAACTATTACTCATAATATATTAATATTTGTTATTCAGCGCTTCTTTCATAATAATCCAAATTATAAAGCATAGAACTTAGATTCTCGATTAATTTTTGCATAACTACCCTAATATTTTCAAAATTATCATTTAATTTAAATTCTTTCTCATCAAAGTATAAATCTTTCCTTATTTCTATTTGTATAGCACTTACTCCTTGATTAGGGTTTCCATAATTATCCAAAATATATGCACCTGCATAAGGGGTATTTCTAGAAACATTAAAACCCTGCTCTTTTAGAAATTCACAAATAAAGTTTACTAAATCTCTATCACTACTATTTCCCCATAAATCACCAATTACAAACTCCGGAAACTCATTTCTAAATTTATTACCATCTCGATCATAGCTAGGCATTGAATGGCAATCTAAAAGAACCACTCTCTTAAAAAGTGACTTTGTGTCGATTATCTCTTTTTTAAGAGTATCGTGCCATAAGTCATAAACATCATTTATAATTTTTTCAAATATCAACCAATCCATCTTCTTTTTGTAGATTTGATCTAGTCCTAACAACCTTGGAAAAACTCCAATTCCAGATCGAACTTTATTTGTGTTTATTGTCGATAAATTATCAAAATTAAAAAACATCTCTTTATCAATTTCTTTTTTATTGCGATTTAAATCGATTATAACTCTTGGTATTTCTGAAATAAGAAGCTTACAATCATAATTCAAATTAAAATTAATTATTTTATCCACATAATTATCTTCAAAAACCCTTAATTTTTGTTCATCGAAATTAGTTTTAGAAATATATTCATCAGGATAAATTCTTCCTGAGTGCGGTGATGTAAGAATTATAGGTGATGAAGTAATTTCTGGTTTACTTAAAGTGTATATTTTTTCAAATTTGCTTATCATATTAAATACTTGGAACTAAATCAAAAGCGATACTAATTCTATTTTCATTTTCTTTACCCTCAAAAGGATTAACCCTGTGATTTAAAGATGATGGAAATATAATAATATCACCAACCTCTGGTTTATATACTTTTGTCAAAGAATTAATTTTTTCTTTGTAATTGCTACTATTGTAGCTAAATTCGATAGACCCCTCCTCTAAATTTTCAGTTTTAGGCATCTTTAAGTAAAGACTTCCACTTATCCACCCGCCATGGTGATAATGATAACCTAATGAACCACCCTCCATAAGATCAATATACCAAGAATTTAAAAAGCTATTTTTAGGCCAATTATTAATAAAATACTGATCTTTTGTTCTAAACATATCTCTATAATTTAAAATTTCTTGGTTTATAATTTTTTCCAAATTATTAATATTTTTAGAATTAAAACTAAAAAGATTTCCTGCAGATTGTTTACCATTAGTTATAAGATCTTGGTTTGAATATTCTATATTAATAGAAATTATTTCTTTAGTTAGAGAATCAACAAAACCTTTATCTAAAATATTTTTTTTATAAATAAATGAAAATGGTTCCTTACAAAATGGATAATCATCATCAAATCCATATAAAATTGAAGAAAACTTACTTAAATTAGCTAATAATCTGTTGCCAGGGTAATTTTTACATGCTTCTTTAAGTTTATTAATAAATTCATCTTTCTGGTTATTTAAAAATAAGTTTTCGATATAAAATGCCCTTGAATTTAAATAGTTTAAATCCCTTAAAATATCTATAGCATCATTTAGCCTATCTTTTTTCCTTAAACAAAAAGACAAATCGTATTTAATTGATTTATTGTTTTTATTGATTTTTAAAGCCTTGTAATATTGATCGATTGCTAATGTAATATCTCCTTTCCAAGCATAAAGATTACCCAATAAACCTAGTAAGGTATCTGATTTAGGACATTTAAGGATTAACTCTTTTGCTTTTGATAAAGCCTTAGTTGTTTTGCCAAGAGAAATTAGATATTCAAGATATTTTTTGCCAACTTCTTCTGTAAGTTCCTTTTGATGAATCGTTAATTTGTTGAGTGACTCTTCATAATGATTAATTGAATTTTCAAATTCCTGTATTGACTGATATGCTAGAGCCAAATTGTAATGAGATGCAAAATTATTATCTCCTAGATTTAATGCTTTCGAAAGCTGGTCAATCGCTTTATCTGCATTACCAGTTAATCTATAAAGATTTCCGAGATTTAAATTTATGTTTTGTTGTTCAGGCACTAAAATTATCAATCTTTCAAAAATATCTATGGCTTTAATGTACTCTTGATTTTGTATAAAACTTGAAGCTAGTATATTTAATAATTTTGAATTATCAGAATGCTCACTAATTATTACCTCATAAAATTTTTCAACCTCTTTAAATCTCCTATTATTATAAAGGCCTAAAATAGTTTCATATATTTTATTAGTTTCATTCATGGTATATTCTTTATATTAATTATAATTTAAAGAGCCTTAAAAGTAAGGAATTATATTAAATCATGAATAAATCAATTGAAGAAAAATTTTTACTGGCTAATAGATATTTTCAAGAAAATAAAATTAATTTGGCGAAGAAAGATTGTGAAGACATTCTTAAAGATAAACCAAATTATATTCAGGCTCTAAATCTAATGGCTTTAATTGGTTTGAAATCAGAAGATTATAAGTTAGCGGATAGTTATTTTAATAAATGCATAAGTATAGATAGTAAGAACATATCTATTATTAAAAATTATTGTATTTCATTAAAGAAACAAAATAAATTAATAGAAGTTAATAAATTTTTATTAATATTATATGAATTAACTAATGGTGAGCCCGATGTTACTTATGAATTAGCCAATAATTTTATATTAATTAATAAAAAAGATAATGCATTTAGTTTAGTTAAAAAAGCATTACAAAATTACCCTGAGTCAACACTATTAAACACTTCAATGGGTAATATTTTATTTGAAATGGGAAAACATCAAGAATCTGAAGAATATTATAAAAAAGCATATATAAAAAATGGTAATGATTTTCAGGTTTTATTTAGATTGGGTTATTTCAGCCTAAATAATAAAAAATATAATGAATCAATAAGTTATTTAGAAAAAATTATAAATAATAAAGAAAGATATCAAAACTACAGCCAACAATTCTACATAATTTATTATAATATTGGTTTAGCTTACGAAAAATTAGAAGAATTTGATCATGCTGAAAAGCACTACTTAACTGCATTTCAATTAAATCAAAGCGATATAAATATACTTGTTAATTTATCGTCAGTTTATAAAGAAAAAGAGGAATTTAATAAGTCGATAGATTTTATAAATAAAGCTATTTCTATAAATACCGAAAATAGAGTTTTATATAGTAATTTGGCTATAATATATTCTCAAATAGGCGATCATGAAAAATCCGTTTATTATAATAGATTAGGGAATGGTGTTGTTATTTTTAAATCTGATGCTGAATCTGGTTTATTTGAAATATTTTAATAAAATTAAAAATGAAAAATATTGAATTAAAAAGCTCAGAGACCAACCCATCTTTCATAGAAGGATGGATGATGGATGATATAAATTTATGCGATGAGTTAATAAACTTTTTTGAAACAAACAAGGATAAACATAAAGTTGGTGAATCATATTCAGGTTTAGATAAAAATATTAAAGACTCAATTGATCTTCCTATTTTACCTAAAGACTTAAATGATAATAGTTATTTTCCAGTAAATAAATACATGGGACATCTTGATAAATGTTACAAAGAGTATTTGTTGAAATATGAAATAACAAAGCATTTTAAAGAAATGCATATAGGTCCTTTTAATCTACAAAAATATAAACAAAGCGGTCACTTTAATGGGCTTCATTCAGAAAGAATGGGAATTTCTTCGTCTAGCAGACTGTTTGCTTGGATGACATACTTAAATGATGTTAATGATGGTGGTGAAACAGATTTTCATTTTTTTAAAATGAAAATAAAACCTAAGAAAGGCTTAACCTTAATCTGGCCTTCAGAATGGACACATATGCATAGAGGGTCTATAACAAATGAGACTAAATACATTATAACTGGATGGATGCATTTTCCAGATAATTTAGGGGATAATAAAAATACTAAAGGTAGATAAAGGGCGTGTAGCTCAGTGGGAGAGCACTACGGTGACATCGTAGGGGTCGCTGGTTCAATCCCAGCCACGCCCACCATTTCCTAAGGGTTGAAATTATCAAAAGAATCACCATCTAACTAATAATTGTTTAAAAATGGAGGATAAAATGGTTATAGAACAAATTGGTTCTGCAACATTTGTAAATGGGTTGGTAAGAATTCAAGGATTATGTGCTGGACCTGATGGAAAAGTAAGAGAATCTGGAGTTTTAGAAGTTCCAGGTAATGTTGCTGCTCAAGTGATTAATAATCTTGTTAAAACACTTCAAACTCTTGAAACCCAACTTAATGAAGCAGAAAAAAATGAAAAAGGTTCAAAGGGTAAGTCTAAAGGAAATGGAAAAGGAAAAACAAAAAAATAAATTAATTTTTATTTTTTAGCCTTAATCATTTATTAACTTAATAAGTTTTTTAAGTCTTTAGAGATATGCGAAATACTAAGAAAAAAATATTAACAGCAATTCTTGCTTTCGGATTTTTAATCCCGATACAGATTTTTGCTCAAAATTTTTCATTTACTTCAATTGAAGAATTCTCTGAGCTGGAAAGTGAAGATCAATATCTTGAGTTTTTAAGAGAAACAATTCTTGAACAACCAGAATTCTCATATGCTACTGCTATTCTTAATGAAGCTGAGATGAATTTAAGGTTTAACAGAAGACAGAGATTGCCTGAACTTAGCCTTAGAGTAATTAATGATGAAGTCTTAGACCGAAAAATTAAAAGTGAAGATGCCTTAAGAAAGATAAGAGATGATAGTTTTGATGGAGTTGTTGAGATTAGACAAGCTATTTATTCAGGCGGAAAGATTAACGCTGGAGTAAGAAAAGCAAAAGAACTAACTAACAGTATTTCATTACAAAAAAAGAAAACAATATCTCAATTAATTTACACAGCTAATAGTATATATATACAAGCTGTTTCGTCTTATTTTCTCTATAATCATGCTAGAGAAGTTTTAAATGAACTTGAACCTTATTTAGCCAAAGTTAAAGCAAGAGTAGACGCCGGAATCTCTGATCCTGTCGAATATGCTTTATTCTCTGTCAAATATAATAATGTTAGGTCTTTGGTTGTTAATCTAGACTCTGTATCAAAGAGAGATATATCTAATTATGAAAATTTTTTTAAAAGAGATTTTAAAAATATAAACTTCCCAAAAATAAAGATTAATGAAAATTCTATCCCTTATCAAAACCTATCTTTTGATGTTGAAATGTCAAAATCTAAATATAAAGAAAGTATTGAGGATATTACTATAATTAAAAGTGAATCGAGACCTCAATTTGGATTTTCTGCAAGATACACAAAATATGATTTAGATAGCAATATAAGTGATGATGAAGATATAAGAGGTGGATTATATTTCTCTTATCCATTTTTTGATTTTGGTCGATCATCAGCAAAGATTTCTGGAGCAAAAGCTAAATCTAACGCAGCAAGAAATTCTATCGATATCGAAAGAAAAAATGACTTAAATAGTGAAGCTGAGTATTTAAGTATTCTTGAATCATCTACAAAATCACGAAATGAATTATTTCAAGCCTTCACTGATACAAGAAAGCATAGGGAAATAATTGCTAAAAGAATAGAAGTTAGTGGTTTTGCGGCTTCAAATTTAGCTGAAACTGCACTTCAAGAAATTAGCCAATTGCAAAATCTAATGCAGGCTGAAAATAACTTGATTATTGCTTATTTTGGTTTATTGCATCAAAATCAAAACCTTATTCCTAGAATCTTAATGGTGATATAGAATGGAAAAAACCACTAAAATCAAAGACCATTGGTTTTGGGGCACAGCGCTTCAAAACAAAGGTATTTATGTGCAAGTGGCAATGGCGTCAATTTTAATTAATATCTTTGCCCTAATGAGTGCCTTTTATATTATGACAGTCTACGATCGAGTTTTACCAAATAACGCTATGGAGTCATTGTTAGCTTTAACTATAGGTATTGCTTTTGTTATTGTTTTTGACTTTGCACTCAAGATGCTAAGAAGTTATTTTATAGATATAGCAGGTATAAAAATTGAAGAAGAAGTAAACCAAAGATTATTTGGTAAAATTGTAGGTCATGATCCAAATTTGCTAGGATCTGGAAGCTCAACTGTGCAAGTAGTGAAAGAGTTTGAAGCTGTAAGGGACTTCTTTACTTCTGCAAGTTTGGCAGTTTTTATAGACCTACCTTTTATGTTTATCTTTATTGGTGTTTTATACTCAATAGGTGGGTGGGTTGCTCTTGTACCAACACTAATAGTTCCATTGGTTCTTGGAGTTGCAGCATTAGTTCAACCAATTCTAAAAAGATATGGAAATGAAAATCTTCGTATTCAACAAAATAAAATGCGTACACTAATCGAATTGACTGGAAATATGGAAACTGTAAGAACCATTGCCGGAGGAAACTTTTTGAAAGATAGATGGGTAGATAGCACTACAGATTCAGCAAAGATAGGTCTATTAAATCGTATTACAGGTAATTTTGCATTAAATTTTGCTCAATCATCCCTACAAGTTAGCATGATCGGGATAGTAGTTGTGGGTGTGTTCCTTATATCTAGTCTAAAAATAACAACAGGAGCATTAGTTGCATGTGTTATTTTATCAGGTAGGGTTCTTTCACCTCTTGTGCAAACAGGTCAGTTACTAACTCGCTTAAATGGAGCTTTGGTTGCATTTAAAAATGTAGATCAATTAATGAAAGAAGAAAGTAGGGACGAAATATTGCAAGGAGTTAAAGGTGTTATTTTAGATAATGGAGGCGTTAAATTAAAAAATCTTGAATATTCTATAAATGACTCAAAAATACTTGAAAATATTAACCTTTCTATAAGTGATGGAGAAAAATTTGCAATTGTGGGTGCGCTAGGATGTGGAAAATCCACATTATTAAGAAGTATAGTGGGTTATTATTTGCCTTCCGTAGGAAGTATTTATCTAGGAGATTATGATATAACCAATATACCCTCCAACCAATTAAGAAGATCTATTGGATATTGCCCTCAACAAATACAATTATTCTCTGGAACTATTTTTGATAATATAGCAGCAGGATATGATGATGCTACTGAAGATGAAGTAGTAGAAGCTGCAAAATCAGTAGGGGCACATGATTTTATTGCTGCACTTCCAAAGGCATATTTTTATGAGGTAAGTGAACAAGGTCTTAATTTGTCTGGCGGTCAAAGGCAAAGTATAGCTTTAGCGAGAGCTCTAATAAGAAAACCAAAAATGTTAGTACTGGACGAACCTACGAGCTCTATGGATACTGACAGTGAATTAAAAATTATAAATCATATATTTAACTTAGATTATAAACCTACCATTATTATAGCTACACATAATGCAAATCATCTTTTAAATGTTGATACTGTGGCTTTAATGGTTAATGGGCAAGTGACAAGAGTTGCTCCAAGAGAAGAAATCGTAAAAACAAAAGGTTGAGGTAAAAATATTAATTATGATTAAATCAACATTAAAAATTCTAGAAAATATATTTTCATCTATAATTTCATTTTTAAATAATCTACTGAATTCAGGTCTATTGAAAATTGAAAACTTTGAAGAACATAAGAAATCATTCATTTTTTTCTGGGTTATATTTTCTTTCAGTATTATTGCATTTATATGGGCTGCTTTTGCTAAGTTAGATACAGTTATTAGGGCTGACGGATTTGTTATACCTGCAAGTAATGTTCATATGGTTCAAAACCTTTATTCTGAAAGACTGAATAAAATAAATATTGAACTTGGTGATAAGGTAAGTGAAGGAGATATTTTATTTATTTTTGACAATCAACAAGCTCTAACAGAATATGAGTCTCTAAAAAAAGAAGTGAAAGAAAGAAGAAAAAAAGTTGCCATATTAGCAAATCTTTTAAAAGAAGGTGCCGTAGCTGAGATGACGCTAATAGATGAAGAAATGCTTTTGAATGACGCTGAAAGTAGATTCAAAACAAGCGAGATTAGATTTGAAAATACCTCAATAAAATCTCCAGTGGATGGAATAATATCACAAGTTCATGCAATCAATGTTGGACAAGTGATGGATAGTGGATCACCATTAGCAGAAATTGTTCCTATTGGAGATACATTAAGGATTGAAGTCAATGTTCAATTAAAAGATATAGCTGACGTAAAAGAAGGTATGCTATCTAAAGTTGGCTTTACTGCCTACGATATTGCCGTATGGGGGCAAGTTGATGGTGTAGTTAAAACAGTCTCAGCAAGTACAAAAATGGGATCAAATGATGTGCCATACTACCCAGCAATCATTGAAGTTGATACAGAAGAAATTAAAAAGGTCAATGATATGGAAATATTAACTGGCATGCAGGCAAACGCATCTATTATAGGACAAAAAAGAACTGTTTTAAGTTACTTAATAAATCCTATAACCAAGTTATCGAAAAAAGCTTTTAGAGAATAATTTATTCATTTATTGGAATATTGTCTAAATCTGCAATTTTAATTCCTTGTCTAGATTCTATAATCTTTACAAAGTTAGAGGCTTCTAGAAGAGACTCATGTGTGCCCATATCTAACCATGTATATCCTTGCCCTAAAAACTGAGCTTGCATTTTATTTTCAGAAATATATCTATTATTTAAATCAGTAATTTCTAGCTCACCTCTATTAGATGGCTCTATCTCTTTAACATAATTCGATGCATCTTGATCATAACAATACAAACCTGTTACCGCCCAATTAGAAATAAATTCACTTGGCTTTTCAACTATATCAAGAATATTTTTATTATTATCTATATTTGCAACTCCATATCGAGATGGATCAGCAACATTGTGAAGAAAAACTGTGGAGCCATTTGAGTTATTAAATGTATTTTTTAATAAGTCTGGTAAACCATGGCCAAAAAAGAAATTATCACCTAACAATAAAACACTAGAAGATCCTTTAAGCCAATTTTCAGCTATTAATAATGATTGCGCTATACCGTTAGGATTATTCTGTTCTTCATAAGAAATAGATAAGCTCCATTGACTTCCATCTCCTAGTAAATTCCTAAATTCTTTATTGTCTCTTGGGGTGGTAATAATTAAGATCTCTTTTACACCTCCAAGCATAAGTATTGATAAAGGATAATAAATCATAGGTTTATTATATATAGGCAATAATTGTTTTGACCTATCTTTTGTAAGCGGCAATAATCTTGTGCCCTCCCCACCTGCTAATATAATTCCTTTTCTAGTCATTTTTGCTCTTTATATTTTAATAAATAGTTATCTACTACATTCTCTATATTTGTTTCCCATGATACAGGTTTTATATTTAACAAACTAAAAAGTTTTTCGTCAACAGCCAGTCTAGAGTCATTTGGTCTTTTAGCTTCACTGACCCATTCAGCAGAGTTAATTGGTTTAACTAAATTATTATCTGTAATAATTTTATTTATAATTAAATATTTTTTTATCCAATCAGCAACTGCAAACCAATTAGTATAACCTAAATTCGAGTAATGAATGATATTATTGCTGCTGATATCTATTGATTTTTTTTGCATATAAAGATCACATATTTTATGAATGCATTGTGACAAGTAATCTGCGCAAGTAACTGTAATATTTTGATTATCTATAACACTTACAAAATCATTATTTAATAATTTTGTTATAATAGTATGTGCAAAATTACCATCATAATGACTCATTAAAGATGAAGTTCTAATAATTAAATAATTATTAGTTTTCAAACTTATTTCTTTTTCTCCCTCAAGTTTCGTAAAACCATAATAATTAATAGGAGAGGTATTATCTTCATTAGAATATGGCCCAGTATTTTCAGCCCCAAAGACATAATCTGTGGAAACATGAATTAAAAGTGAATTATATTCTTCAACCTTTTCTGCAAGATAACCAACCCCAGCACAATTAATTTTGAGAGCTGTTTTTTTTTCTAATTCAGCGCCGTCAACATTCGTATATGCCGCACAATTAATAACTAACTCAGGTTTAAATTCTGAAAACGCACGATCTATTGAAAGAAAGTCACTTAAATTTAGTTGTTTAGAAGTAGGATAAAAAAGACTCAAGTGTTTTGATTTTTCTCTGCTATTGATAATAGAAAGGCCAAGTTGTCCAGAACCACCAATTAATAAAACTCTCATTTATTTTTTCCAAGAGTTCCAATTCTACTACCATCATAAATACCTTCTTTATTACTTAAATAAGTAGAAAAGTTAGCAATATACCATTGAATAGTATCTCTTATGCCATCATCAAACGATATTTTAGGACTCCAGCCTAATTCATTTTTGATTTTATTAATATTTAAAGAGTATCTCATATCATGGCCAGGCCGATCTTCAACAAAACTAATTAAATCTAAATAAGAACCATTTTTATTTGGTAAAATTTCATCCATAATTAAACAAATTTTAGTTATCAAATCTAGATTTGAAAACTCATTTCCAGATCCAATATTGTAAATTTCACCCAAAAGCTTTTCTGAAGAATTCGAAATATTAATAAGTGCGTCAACATGATCCTGAACATGTATCCAATCTCTGATTTGTGATCCATCTCCATAAATAGGAATATTATTATAATTAAGCATTTTACCGATGCTTAATGGAATTAATTTTTCTGGAAACTGCCAAGAACCGTAGTTATTTGTACATCTTGTTGTTATAACTGGTAATCCATAAGTTTTATGCCAAGCCCTTACAAGTAAATCAGATGATGCTTTTGAGGATGAATAAGGGCTATTTGGTAATAATATATCACTTTCAGATGATTTTCCTTTTTTGATATCCCCATAAACTTCATCTGTTGAAATATATATAATCTTAAAATTATTTTTATCTTCTGATTCAGATAAATACTTCTGAACGCCATTCAAAATATTAAATGTACCCTCTACATTTGTTTTAATAAAAATATTGGGGCCATCTATTGAGCGGTCAACATGTGACTCAGCGGCGAGGTGAAATATTTTTATTGGGTTATACTTTTTACATATGTCGCTGAAATCTTGGCAATCCCCAATATCTATATTTAGATGGGTATAACAAGACTTATCTAAATCCTTTAAAGTATTAATATTTGAAGCATAAGTAAGATTATCCAAGAGAATTATATGGCCTTCTTTCTTTTTTATTAATGATTTAACTAAATGTGAGCCTATAAAGCCAAATCCTCCTGTAACAAATATATTATCTGGCTGAATATCAGTCATAATTCAAACTCTCAAAAAACGGTAATTCTCTGTCTTTATCAGAAATAAATATCTCATGGCTATCTATTGGCCAAGGTATATCAAAGAAAGGGTCATCCCAACGCAAACCCATTTCATGCTCTTTTGAATAAATATTATCAACTTTATACATAACTAATGTATTAGATTCTAAAGTACAAAAACCATGTGCGAAACCCTTGGGTATTAATAAAGATGATTGACCTTCTAATAACTCAATAAATCCAAATTCTTGATATGTTTCTGAGTCTTTTCGTAAATCAACAAAAACATCCCAAATACTTCCTTTTATAACAGTTATATATTTTGATTGTTCATTTGGGGAGCTTTGAAAATGAAGCCCTCTTATGGTGTTTTTATTTTTAGAAAATGAAATATTATCTTGAATAAATGAATTGCTGATACCAGATTCTATTAATCTTTGATCTTTATATATTTCAGCAAAATATCCTCTGTCATCTTTATGATATAATTGATCTATTTTATAAACATCATTAAATATTTTTTTAATTTCAATCATAGTTATTTATCAAGCATTTCATTAATTATCTTGATCTGCATTGGAAGACTCTTTGTTTTCAAATCATACTTACTCTTTATTGTATTTCTTGCATTTTTACGTATTTTATCAAACTTTTTAGGGTTTTTTAGAACATCGTTCATTGTATCTGATAATTTATCAATATCAAAAAAGTCCACCAACAAGCCATTTTTCTTATTTGTGATCACTTCAGAAACTGGGGCAGTATTAGAACCTAAAACTAAACTTTCACATGACATTGCCTCTAAAACTGACCAAGACAAAACAAATGGATAAGTTAAATAAACATGAAGAGTTGTTAATTGATATATTCCAATTAAAGTTTTGTAATCAACCCTTCCTAAAAAATGAACTCTTGTTTCATCAATCTTATCTTTTACCTCATTATAAAATATCTCTTTCCAGGATTGTCCATCTGGAGCAGGTAACCCATAACCCTTATTATTTGAACCAATAATAAGAATATGTGCATCTGGATTCTCTTTTAAGACTTTAGGTAATGATCTCATAAATATATGATAACCTCTTTGCGGTTCAAGATTTCTATTAATAAATGAAATAATTTTATCATTTTTGGTTAACTTAATCTTTTCACCTATATTAAATTCCCCTTTATTCGAAGGTATAAGTACATTTGTATCAATTCCATCATGAACAACTTCTATATCTTTTTTGAGATAATCAGGAGCAGTGCTTTTCTGATATTCAGTAGGTGTCATTATCTTATCTGAATCTCTATATATAATTTCATTGAAAGCATTACGTGGCCTAATTTTTCTACTAGTAAATCTTTTTAACTCTTCATTAAAAAATTCTTTGTCAAAATCAATATCGGAATCTTCCATTCTCCAATGCATCTCAAAATAAGATAATATTTTTGTTTCTGGCCAAACATCTTTAAGGAAAAAGGTTTCGCCCCATTGGGGGTGAGAGATTATTAATCTAGGATTTAATCCACTATTTTTTAATTCTTCACACTTATCAGCAGTTGCCTTACCTCTTATCATCTTTGTTTCAAATTCAGCTGCTAAAGGTTCAATATCTTCAGATGTTCCCTTTGAAATAGAATACATATGAAGTGTTAACCCAGTATGAGGTTTAACTTGACTTACATTTGGTTGGTATCCGATAGCATGAACATCGTAACCTTCCTTTATTAATGCAGGCGCTAAGTTTTTAAATTGCCCTGGAAAGTTTTGATGAACAAATAATATTTGTTTTTTATCAGCCATAATTATTCCTCAACAATAACATATCCATACTTTAGTAATAAAGCCACAATCCTAACTACTAATTCAATTGGAAAGTTAATCTTATCTGCTAAAGAAGAAATCCTCTGATATTGATGATCATTTAAATTATCTAAAACAGTATTAATTTCATTAATTTTCGGTAAAACTATTTTAGCATACCAAACGCTTTCGGAGCTTTCAAAAAAATCTTGATAATCTACATTATTTATATTTTTCAATAATTTAACTGAATTATTTTCATTTAAATAATTAGTTGGATAGCTATTGAATATCTTATATGGTGATAAACGATCAGAACTTATTTTTGTTAATATGTTAGTATAATTACGGTTTTCCTTTTCTTTAATTTTGTTCAAATCATTTTTTAAATTTGCATATGATTTTAATATTGAAGACCAATTATACTTTTCTTTAGCATATTGTTTGGCATTTGAACCTAATTTAGCTCTGAGTTCATCATCTTCAATAAGTAATTTTAACTTATCTATAGCTTTTACTATACTAACAGATGTAAATTGAGAATGATAACCGCAATAACGATCATAGCTATCAAGTCCAACATCATAACGATAAGCCAAGGCATTAGATAAATCCTCTGGATAGAATGTAGTAGGTATTCTAAAACCATCAATGCCGTCTCTAACTGTATCTTTATATCCATTCCAATCACTTATAACAACGGGTAAACCAGCAGCCATACCTTCCAATGGTGTAAGCCCAAATGTTTCTTGAATATTATCTGTTAATGAAAAAAAAATATCAGCAGCACTAAAAGCTTTAAATTTTGTCGATTGATTTCGACCATCTAAAAAAATTACATTAATAGACGGGCAATACTTTTTAGCATCTGAAATGTACATCTCCTTAACATCATCATTAGGAAACCACCCAGCCATGATAAAATGAATTTTTGATTTATTCATATTTTCGCTAATATTTTCTAAAGCTAAAAACATTGGAATATTATGAGCTTTTGCATGAAAACTGAGTCTTCCAACAAATAAAACCACAATATCATCATGATCTATGCCTAACGATTGCCTTGAAGCACTTTTACTACTTTCGGGTAAAAAATCATCAACATTAATTCCTAGAGGAATAATGGGTAACTGTATCTCAGGTTTACTAGTCGCTCCTATTTTATATTTAAGATACTCGTAATAATCATTAACAATTTCATCTACTGTCGATTTAACAGCACTTGAAGTACATATTATCGCATCCCAGGGCATTAATGGAGCAACTACTGTATCCTTAATACATCCCATAATTTCGTGAGAAGCCGTAGTATGTGTTATGCCAACAATACTATAAGAATCATGCCCATAATAAGCTCTATGATAGGCAAGCTCAGTTATATTGGGATCAGGTCGGAATATACCACCATACTTGTCTGTTTCGTTAGGGGTGTCATATGGAATTAAACTGACTTTTGGGTCATTATTGTGGGTTATTTTAGTATTTAAGAAATTAACAATATTATTATAATTATTTTTGTTTCTAGGATCATTAGTAACATCAGAAACATATAAGGCTATTTCATCAAAATTATTTCTAAACAAAGAATTCAAGTAGCTATTACCTGCTGCTTGTCTACCCATGATTTGATTACCAGAAATATCAAAAGCATCTAGAAAAAAATGGGTAGCAAATGGGGCAATACTATCAGACATCATTATATATTAAATTAATTATTTCCTAATCTCGTTCTTAGGTGATCTTTCATAAGCTGCTCTAATTCACCTTCTTTTGCCTGATAAGTTGATGCGACTGTAAAAAGTTCAACAGCGGATATCATTCTGACACAATAAACACTTTTAAAACCAGCACCTTTTAATGTTCCATTCATTAAAGCTGCAGTAAATGCAATCTTATGAGCCATATATTCATTATCGATTAAAAAACTTCTCATTCCGAATAAAGCATCAATAGGTGCTACTGGACCTGCAGGAGATTGATACATGGGTTCTGCAGCCTTACCATCAACAATAAATTGTGCAATTGTTTCTAGGTCTGGGCATCTAATAAAAACGGTTCCTTTATCATTAAGAACTCTTCTAAATTCATTAAGGGCAAGAGGTACTTCATGAGCATATAAGTGTTCTATATTATGTGACGAATAAACAGCATCAAAACTATCATCTTCAATAACACTCATATCAGTTATTGAACTAACAATATCAGGATTAACATTTTCATCTATATCAAGTCTAGTTTCTTCCCATTCAGGTCTTGAGAAAATATCAGTAGACTGGGCCTTAGTACTTTGACCGCATCCAACATGTAATAATTTCATATTAAACCCCCATAAATATTATCATTATATACAAAAAAGGGGCTTTATAAAAAGCCCCTAGTTTGAAAATTATTTGACTATTCTTAGTATGTAGTAAAGTCACCTGTTACATCTGAACCACCACCATGGAAGTCAGAAATACCTACAACTTTAGCTAAGACCCAAAGCTCTGCAGCATCGACAACGCCGTCGCCGTCGCCACCACTAGCTGATCTATCATCCCAAGCAATAACATAACCATCAGTACCATCATCTGTTACGATAATAAAGGAGTCATCTGCAGCAGCGTTAGTTAAAGCTGCCTCAATAGCCGTAGCAGCAGCTGTTAGACCTTCAGCAATTGTCATTGTTTCAAGAACAAAGACACCCGCATTATTAGCCGTATCAACATCAACTGTACCAGAAGCCTCAAAGACTGTTATAGCCTTGTTACCAGCTGCACCAGTAGATACTGCACTAGTATCAAAGCTCAGTATATCTAAACCTTCATTAAAGCCGCTAATAATATCAGCACCAGTTAATGTAGCACTTGTTGCTGCACCATCAGTTCTTAATGCATATTTCACTGTATTGTTACCAGATGCTACATAGATAGTATCAGAACCTCCATTAGGCGTAACAACTAAGTCACCAGCTGAGTCTCTGAGAATATCGTCTTTAGCACCTAATACAAATATATCGTTAGCAGCACCATCAGCAGTAAGATCATACTGTAATGAAGATTGAAGATTTGCAATCGATAAAGCAGCAGATGGAGAAGCAAATGTTACTGCAACGTTACCAGCAGCAGCCCAGTTATTGTTAATGTCATTATTAAGCTCAACAAGTCCAACTGTTGCTAAGAATGAACCAACTGTTCCGTCATCTTTAGTACCAGTTGCAGTACCAATCTGAACGTCAGCAGTATGATCAAAACCAGCATTAAGTGCAGTAGCTACAATCTTAATTGTATCTGTGCCCCATGTGATTCCAGTAATAGTATCATCACCAGGATCATTGTCGTTACCATTAGCTGCAACTCGACCAGAGTCTTCGCTTGTACCAACAACTGCATTAATAACAATAACATCAGCAGCAGATGTGATTTCTGTTAAGATAACACCGTCTAAACCAGCACCAGCAGTAATTATGTCAGCACCTTCACCACCTGTTATAATATCATTAGCATCGTCTCCGTTGATAACATCATCTCCTGCACCACCTAGTAAATTATCGATACCGGCGTCACCTTCAAGTGTATCGTTACCAGCACCAGCAGTAATACTATCTGCACCAGCACCACCTGTTAATGAGTCAGCACCAGCTTCACCATAAATATGGTCGTCATCGCCTCCACCATCAATGATATCAGCACCAGCACCACCATAAACAGTATCGTTACCACCTAAACTATTGACAGTATCAATACCAGCACCAAGTGTAATACTATCAGCACCAGTACCACCAGTAATACTCTGGATAAGATCACCCTCAGCAAACGCTGTTTCACCAGTTAGTTTAACCGAAAGATCATTAACATTGATATTACCGTCACCGTCAACATCGATTGATAGAGTTTCAGTACCGTCGATAAATACAAAGTCACCTCTTACACCACCTAAGAAACCAGGAGCTTCTGCAGTACTTGCAGAGTCACCTCTATCAGTTTCTGTGTATGTAATACCACCAGCAGGTAGTGTTAAGTTAATTTGAATTTTATCACCTTCGACACCTGTGGCAGTTGTTGCTGTAAAGTCAGAAACAACATCAGTAGTTGCACCAGCTGAATCTCCAGCAGCAAACTTAACAGTATCATTACCAGCACCAGTTGTAATATTATCTAAACCAGTTCCACCTGTAATTGCATCAGCACCAGCACCAGCATCAATAATATCGTTTCCTGATCCACCATCGATAATATCGTTACCACCTTCGGCATTAATAGTATCAGCACCAGCACCACCAGTTACATTATCGACACCTGTTCCACCAGTTACATGGTCACCACCAGCGCCACTATTAACTGTAGAAGCACCACCTGTGACAACAACATTAGAACCACTACCAGTTGTGATTGTATCAGAACCAGCAGAACCGTAAATAATGTCATCACCAGCACCACCTTTAAGAGTAAAGTGTGTTGTTAATGCAGAGTTACCTACAGCACTATTATCTGAATCGTAGTTAAATTGAAGATCATCATCAGCATCAGTAATCACAGAAGCATCAACTTCAAATGTCACCGGTACATTAGCTGTCGCTACAGTTCCATTAAGGTCAATTCTGATAGCGTCCGCAGCTGTTGTAGATCCATCTGCATCTTTAACAACGATCTTTTCGAAATTGGTTACATCATCGAAATCAATATGAATTGTTGCTCCACCAGCACCGCCAGTTGAAGCATCACCTCGGTTATCAATTTCAATAGTATCAGTACCACCATTACCGTTTAATATATCACCATTTTCTAACTCAACTGTTGAAGCAGCAGTTTGAAGGTTAACACCAACGATAACTTTATCGTCACCGCCACCACCAGTGAAGGTATCATTCTTACTAGTTGTAGCACCTTCCATTTGGAAAATAACTGATCCAGTTGATACTGTTGAAGCATTAATATTATGATCAGCATCAGCGTGGTTGTCTTCGTTACCATCAATAGTGATTGTACCATTATTATTATCCATAAACGCTTGACTTAGAGTTAATGTCATTTGCTTATTATCTAATGAATTTGTTACATCAATAACTTCAATGTTTGAAACAGTAGATAGCTCAGGAGCTGTTATTGTTGTATCAGCATTTTGAGCGAATGATAATGTATCAGTACCTGCTCCACCATCAACAGTCTCTGTACCACCAGTTGTTTGGAAATCAGCATTAGTTGTGATTTTAATAATATCATTACCAGCACCGGCATCAATATTATCTAATCCACCACTACCTTCTAATGTATCAACTCCAACACCACCTGTTATTGTGTCAGCACCGCCGCCACCAGTTATGCTATCGTTAGATCCGGCACCAGAAATGTTATCTGCACCAGTACCACCAGTTAGAACATCAAGTCCATCACCACCAATAATAGTTACAGGCTCTAAAGCAGCGTTATTTGAAACATCAATAGTAGCAACCTCTGAATTTGCAGGAGTTACTGAGTCATAATCTAGAGCACTCGCATCAATTGTAAGGGATGTACCCTTATAAGCAGTAGCTGTTGATATATTAACATTACCAGCTGTATCAGTGTCAGCAAGGTCTTGAACTAGTACAGTTTCAACACCAGTCACGCCACCTAATACAACAGTAGCCGCATTACCAGTTCCATCAATAAGTGATGTGTTGTTTCTTACTGTAATAGTATCAGTACCAGCACCCATCGCAATAGTATCACTAGCATCTAAAACATTACTTGAAGTAATGAAGTTATCATCACCAGTACCTGATGTGAAATTAACATTACCTGTTGATGTAATAAATGTCACAGGCTTGGTTAGGTTATATGTTGTTGTAGTTCCAACGGTTGTTGAATCGGCAGCAACTGTACCTGCGCCAAGTGAAAGAGAAACACCAGGGTTATTTGTTAAGAATGCATCACTCAATGTAATTGAAGATGTGTCCTGTAAAGTTACAGATTCAATATTGCTAATGTTTGCAAGTTCAGCAGTAGTTAGCGTTACGGCAACACCGAAAGCTAATGTGTCAGTACCTGCTCCACCATCAACTGTGTCAGTAACAAGAGCTGTTGTTGAGCTGTTTGAGAACTCAGTCTCTGCTGTAGATACATTAATAATATCATTACCAGCACCGGCACTAATATTATCAGCACCTAATGTAGCTGAGTTACCATTACCGTCAATAGTATCAACACCTGTTCCACCTGTGATGATATCATTAGCAGTACCACCTGTAAGTGTATTTGTACCGTTACCAGCATTTATTGTTGTAGTAACAACTCTGCTTGAAGCATCAATTACTGAATTTTCACCAGCATCAAGAGAAGTAGTATCAATTGTTAAGGCTGATAAGTTTGCAGCACCAGTTGTTATTGTTGCATCTGCATTTAATGTAAAGTCATTAACTGTAATTGATTCAACACCAGTAACATTAGTTAAATCTGCACTAAATGTAGCTGAATTTGTCATAACAATTGAATCAGTTCCAGCACCACCAGTAATTGTAGTATCTGAGTCAAAGTCTAAACCATAACCTGAAACTGTAAGATCAATACCAGCAGTATTAACAATTTTATCTTGGTTATCTGTTGAGTCACCAGTTAAAGAAACTGTCATTGCACCAGTATATCCAGTTGCAAAAGTAACAGTCTGATTATCATCATCTGCAAAATTAATTGTAGTTAAGCCTGCAATAGGTGTTTGCAATGTTGTAGCAGTAGCTGCTGTTGGCTTAAGAACCTCAATATTTGATAAACCACCAAGGATAGTTGAATAAGCAACAGCTCCAGTAACTTCTAGAGTATCAGTACCATCACCACCATCAATTGTGTCATCAGCTTTTATTTGAGCTCCACCTTGAATGATATCATTACCTGCTCCAGCTGAAATGTGATCTTTTCCTGTACCTGCAGCAATAGTGTCGACACCAGCACCTGCATCAATAGTATTATTACCTGCAGTTGCTGTAATTGAGTCATTACCAGTACCAGTTGAAATATTATCACCAACTAGAGATGAACCACTTATAATATCTACACCAGCACTACCTGTATATGTAATTGATTTTGTTGCAGCAGAACCAGTAACAGTTAATGCTGCATCTGTAGCATCAAGAGCTGATGCATCTATTGTCACCGCTGTAGCATATGCACTTAAGTCAAGTGTTGTTGCTGTATTCCCTGTAGCAAGATCAGATATTGTAATCTTATCAAAACCAGTAATTTGTGATCCAAGATCACCAGAATTACCTGTCATAGATAACTGAAGTTCATCATTAAGATTTGTAGCACTTGCAGTAATTGTTGTGTTTGAAGCACCGTTTAAATCTTCGATTTCACCAACAATAACTAATGTTGATGCTGAACTATTAGTAATAGTATCACCTGAATCAGTATCAGTTGTTATATTAACAGTTGTTGAAGTTCCACCATAAGATGTATCAAGTGTAATAACATTGTCACCAGTACCTAGAGCAATGGTATCAAATGTTGCAGTTTCAGCTGTCAATGTTGCGTTAATTGCACCAGTTAAACTTAATGTTTCAACATTACTTAAACCAGCAAAAACACTATCATTTGAAATTGTAGCAGTTGTAACAACTGTATCTGTTCCTGCGCCACCATCAACTATGTCAGTAGCTACTATTGTACCAAGATTAACTGTGTCATTACCGCCACCAGATGAAATATTATCTACACCTGCTGAGCCGTAAATTGTGTCTTTACCGCCAGAACCAGTAGCAGTAATACCTACTGCAGTTGATGGTGCTGCGCCAAGTGAAAGACCACTTAAACCAGTCATTCCTGAAGCATCGATAGATGTGATTTCACTATCTAACGCTGCAGTAATTGTTAATTGTTTTGGACCTGTTGTAACAAGAGATGTTGTACCAACACCTGTTGTTTGAAGATCGACTAATGTATTAGCAACTGAGTCACTTTTAATAGAAACAGTTTCAATAACTTGTCCTAATAATGTGCTTCCACCAGTAAGTGCTAATGTTGTTGAATCTGTACCTAGAATTTCAACATTTAATGTATCAGCTGTTCCTGTTAGAGCTGTTCCTTCAAAATCAACTGTTGTAGTTGAATTAGCTAAAGCTAACTTAACTAGGCCAGGAATATTTTGAAGATTTAAAAAGTCTACAGAGTCAGATGAGTTATCATTATATAGAGTTGAGAATGTTGAAGCTGTATTTATTAAGTCATAAGCTATTACATCTTCATTAGCTGTAGCATCAGTATTCTTAACTTTAAATACTTCAACATTTTCTATATTAGGTGTTCTTGTTGTTGTAGCACCATCTGCTGGAGCTAAAATATTAGCAACAAGAGTATCTGTTCCATCGCCACCATCAATAACATCAGTATTATCTAGTGAGTCATTAACAGTAAATGTAAATGTATCATCACCTGTACCGCCTGAGAACGCGTCATAAGAAGTAGTACCTGTGAAACTTTGAGCTGAAGCTGCAGCGCCAGAGTTATTAATTAGAATTGTATGTGAACCAACTGTAGCTGAGTTTGGATCGAAGACACTAACTTTAATACCTTCAATTCCTTCACCAGCTGAGTCTGCAAGAGCTTTAACGGAGAAAGTTGTAGATGTAGCTCCTGAAGAAATAGTAGCTGTTCCTGACTGTGCGTCTAAGTCAGCTGCTGTAGCTTTGTCAACGGTACCACCGTTGTCACTACCGATAACAGTCCATGAAAATGCTGTGTCAGATGTAACAGCAGAACTTGCTGTTATAGTGAATGTAAGTTCACTACCTTCATCAACACTTGAACCGGATTTTGTAAGTGTATATGCGGGAGAAGCTGAAGAACTTACAGAATTACCAGATACTGTAACATTTGAACTTCCATCCGTAGAACCTGAAGCAGGTAAAGTAGCGACACCCATTGAAGCCGCAAACTCTGCAAGTGTATTTGAAGATCCAGTTACACCAGCAGTAGCATTACCACCTACATCATAAGAAAAATTGCTAGCACCATTAATAGTAACAACTGCACCATTTGATAGTGTAAGTTGCACTGCATCAGCAGCAAATTTAGATGAAGCTACAGATAGCCCATCTACTAATTGAATTTTATTTGAACCACTTGTATCAACAATAGTAATTGTTGCATTAGCAGCAATGGAGTTAGATAATATATATGTATCGTCACCCGCAAGACCTCTGTAAGTTGTTCCCGAATTAGAAGGTACGATGATATCCGCACCAGCACTGTGATTAATAGTCGCCATTTACTTTCTCCCTAAAATA
>MDSW01065860.1_pt1 | contig 26406 bp, 26 predicted proteins | sample 811171 | NCBI WGS metagenome assembly MDSW01 (sample SAMN05326641, study PRJNA326480) | marine metagenome | isolation source: seawater | place: Atlantic Ocean: North West | collected 2012 | reverse complement strand
GGGACTTCGAGCGGGTGATGTGGCCATGCTTCGCTACGGTGACATTAACCGTGGCAGAAAGGTGATCACAAGCCTGATTCGTAAGTCGGACAGGTTTCATGAGCTGCCACTTAATAGCGAGATCATAGATAAGTTGAACTGGGGCAAGAAGGACGCTCCCATCTTCCCTACGCTATACGCTACAAGTAGCAAAAGGCTCAACGGTAACCTAAAGAAACCCAGGCTCTACATGCAAGCGCTCCTAAAGGCAAATGGGCGGCCTAAAGCCACACTACATAGCTTTCGGACCACCTTCAACAATACCCTGCGGGATCTAGGGCTATCCATGGATGACAGGCAGCAGCTCTTGGCTCACTCTAGTAGCGAGACCACCAAGATCTACACCCATCCAAACCTGGACCTTGCCCGTGAGTGGATCGATAAGTTGCCTAGCTTCTCTTAGCTAGCCCGAATCGTGCCCTGAGCGTGACCTCAGCGTGACATCGAAAAATTCTCTCGACGAGCCTAAAATGCACTAAAATGCACTATGGTTTTGGTACAAGGAAGGCTTCTAGAAAAGCAAAAACCCCAAGTTTCTCGTTAGAAACTCAGGGTCTTGTTCTTTGTAGCGGGAGAAGGATTTGAACCTCCGACCTTCGGGTTATGAGCCCGACGAGCTACCAGACTGCTCCATCCCGCGCCAGATATTCCAAACTTGAGGTAATGAACCTTGCAAACTTTTGCATTTGAAATATTAATGCTAAATGTTTAGCCTACTAATTTAAAGCTAATTACTAACAATATTCCAAGATTAAAGATAAAAAATATGTGAAAATTTATTTAAGACATTCTGATTGAAAAATAGCCTCATTGCAATAACGCTTTCCGTTCTCAACACATTCATATTGAGGACCAGATCCTCCACAAATGTTGCAACTATCAAAAACTTTATCACCACCTAATTTCCCCATACAATCCATATATATATCTTTTGCAGTTAAACTAAAAGAAAAAGGAAATGATTGATTCTCCCATCCGTAACAAAAAGGATAACCATTTCTACAAATATCTTTTTGAATTTTCACATCACCTTCAACTTGTGTTTTATAATAAACATTTCTAGAGCTATCATAAATTAAAAAAACTGGATACTCACCTGATTTCAAATATCCTTCTGTTTCTTTATCTCCTTTTAAACTTTCACCCATAGCTGGGAGATCACATATCCCACCACCACACCTAGACCTATCATATTTTCGTGCACCAACACATTTACCTAGCTTTATACAAGATGTTGAATCTGCACTCCATTTTTTACAATTAAAAACACCAACCCAATCATTAGAATCAATAAAATTCGAATCTAACAATACCTTTTCAAAAAAATAAAAAGATTGAAAGGTTGATTGATTATAATTTAACAATTGCGGAGCTTGACCCTGCAAGTAAACCAATGATATTAATAATGATATTATATATTTTTTAATTATAAACTCCTTATTTTAAATACAATATTTTTTTAAAATCTCTATTAATGTTATCGTTACTTTGAGATATTATTTCAATAATATATATCCCACTAGCATTATCTCCTGCATTCCAACTAATTTGGTAATTACCAGGAGCTTTATAATCATCCAGTACATTAACAATTTTTCTTCCTGTAATATCATATATGTTTAAGGTAACTAAACTGAGTTGAGAAATTTTAAAATCTATATTTGCTATAGGATTAAAAGGATTCGGAAAAATTTTATCAATTCCAAAATCATTAGGCTTTAAAAAAAGTTCTATATCTAAACAATCTGCAGGAGTACATGCATAAGATTCGTCTACGCATGTAAAACTTGGTGAATACAAACCATTACAAATTCCAATACAGTCAAAGCCATTATCATCTAATCCTTCACCTTCAGCTATACAGGTACCATCACATGCATAATCTGTAGCCGGATAAGTTGCACAATCTTGGTCATGGCATCCATTTCCATCACAAACATTACATTGATCAAAAACATGATTACTTCCCCAAACACCATCACAGCCTTGTACACAATCATTTGAACTATCAGAATCACAGGTTCCACAATTATCTATAATATTATCTCCATTTATTACCCCTTGACAATCTAGACATGTAGTTCCATCTCCTCCGCAAATATTACATATATCATTAAATAATTCCGATCCATCATTTACCCACTTACCATCACAACCTTGAACACAAGATATATTTCCAGCCTCAACACAAACTCCGCATTGATCTCTCCATGCAGTTCCACCATCTACACCAAGACAATCTGTTGGACAAGCCTCTAAAGATGTCGCACCACCAACACAAACACCACAACCATCAATAAATGCAGAACCATTGATATCTCCATTACAATCTTTACATGTATTATTATCTCCACCGCATACATTACAAGAATCTTGGACCGCTCCACTACCCCATACTCCATCACAGCCTTGAACGCAATCATTAGAGGCATTTGCATCGCAAGTACCGCAATTATCTAATACATTATTTCCATTTACAATTCCTTGACAATCCGTACAGGTTGAATTATCTCCCCCACAAACATTACAATCATCTATTACAGCATCTCCTCCACAGAGCCCTAGACAGTCAAAACCATTTTCATCAAGCCAATCTCCTTCAGCAATGCAAGCACCTGTACAATCTTTATTCTCCTCAGGAAGCCAACACGCTCCATCATCATACTTAGCATTTTCAGAAAAGTTACATGCACTAGAATCTGTACAACCTATACATGAGCATGTATTATAATTAAGTTCTAAGCAACCTGTATTAGTACCATTATACACCCCACATTCATCAAATTCAACATACAACAAATCAATAGTATTTATATCATTAGCTTGCCATGGTTTATCTTCTGATGAAATAGCATTATAATATTTATTTTCTGAAGCATCATATATCTTAAAAGTAGGTACCTCTCCAGCTGTTAAATAACCATTTGTCAAATTACCACCATCATTTCCCATTGCAGGCAAATCGCATATACCTCCATTACATAAAGAGATATCCCATTGTCGTGCGCCTACGCAGATATCTCCATTAAATGCACCGACCCAGTCATTAGCATCAATCTCTTTCCCATCAATAATTACAGTATTAAAAAAATAAAATGCCTGTAATGTGGATTGATTATAACTAAATATAAGTGGAGATTCTAAAGGTGAATTGTTAGCAATCATAGTGCCACCTATTCCTGATATAACAGCATTGCTTAATTCTACAATAGAATTATCAGAAGAAGAATTAAATTCAATTGTAAGTAAAATACCAGACCCATCTTCAATAACTGCACCAGATAGACTAAATCCAAGTATAGTATTATTTCCAGTACTAATATTAAAGCCTACATCTTCTGAATCACCTCCATAAGCACTTTCAACTTCAATTCCAGATATATTAAATTGATAACCAGCAATATCAGTATTACTTATGTAGGCTATATCAATACTATTTGCTGTCAAATTTGAAAAAGATAATTTTACATACTCTAAATTATATATAATAGGATTATTAATATCACCAAGTATTTCATTTGAATCAAATTGATAAAATTCTTTAATAGCATAAATAGCATCTTCTGAAGAATTATAATATTTAAATAATAGTGTCTCTGTAGCAATATCATCTTGTGTACAACATCTAACTTGCAACTCCCAATATGGCGTACCAACATAAGGTCCAAATGGTGCAATAATTCGCTTACCTACACCTCGAACATTTCCATTTTGAGAGAATATAGCTAGCATATCATCCTCACCAACTAATTGTTCATTATCATACTTAATAATAGCATTAATCGTAGCAATTTTTGAATAATCGCCTGGGTTATCTTCCCAATTAGGAGGATCAGCATATAGATATCCAAAAAGAATAATCAAAAAAAATATAATATATTTATAAAATACTCTCATTTTACTGTTCATCTTTATCTCTTAACTGCTTTTAGATTTAAATGCATAATAATAACAAAAGTTGCAGTTAATTTTTGTTTTAAACTAGTATAAAATTTATACTAAAAATCAATCAATTATTGATATTTATTAACAAAATTTAATTTTGATCTAAATCACATAATATTTAAGAAATAAATACTATTTTACTTATAAATGAAATATATAAATATAAAAAGAGTAAAAAATAAAAATAATTTTAGTTGTTGTTGTATAGGGTATCTGACCTAATCAGCGAAGGAATATTTTCTAAACTAAAATAATATTAAAAATACCCTTCGTTAAATTGAAAGGGTTTTTTTATTTCAAAAGGGAGGAAAAATGTCAATTAAATATCAAAAAGAAGTTGATTGTCAAGGCTTATCATGCCCACTACCAATTCTTAAAACTAAACTTGCAATGGATGATATTTCTAGTGGAGAAATATTAAAAATTATTTCTACTGATCCTGGTTCTATTAATGATATTACATCTTGGTCTAATACTACGGGACATAATTTAATTTCTTCTGGAGAAGAAAATGGGAAATTTACTTACTTAATACAAAAAAAATAATTATGAAATTAGATAAAAAAAGAAGAATGGCAATAATTGCGTCAAAAGGTACTTTAGATTGGGCCTACCCTCCATTTATACTTGCATCGACTGCTGCTGCAATGGATATGGAGGTAGGAATTTTTTTCACCTTCTACGGTCTTACACTATTAAAAGAAAAGTTAGAGGCAAAAGTTGCGCCGCATACCAATCCAGCAATGCCAATGAAAATGCCTTTTGGTCCAAAAGGTTTTCAAGATATTGAATGGCCAATTCCTAATTTAATGACAGGAAACATTCCAGGTTTTGAAACAATGGCAACATCTTTAATGAAGCAAACCTTTAAAAACAAAGGTGTTGCAACCGTAGAAGAACTCAGATCTATCTGCCTAGAGTCTGGCGTAAATTTAATAGGGTGTCAAATGACAATGGATGTTTTTGGTTTTTCTCAGTCAGACTTTATTAATGGTGTTGACATTGGTGGAGCAGCAACATTCCTAGAGTTTGCGATGGATGCAGATATTCAATTATTTATATAAAATCTATAAATGCTTCTTAAAAAATGAGACAATTTGAGTATTTAATGTAATTCTTAGCTCATTTAAGTCCATAGTTCCAGATACCCCTAACTTAGCACTTTTAGAATTAAATTGGGGAGTATCTGAAAAATCCATATGCTTTGTTCCATCTAAAATTATTTTACTAGCTACTTCTGTTTTTGAAATTAAAACATCTAAATTATTGTAATTCAGTGGGTTTTCCCATTTGGGTTGGCCAATAAATAAAAATGGTATAAGCAAACCTTTATTAATAATTTCTTCTTTTACAGGAACTAACCAGGCATCAAGAACAATACATGCATCTAAACGCTTATCAATAGAAGATGCAACAATTGCCGTAGCACCACCAAAAGAATGCCCCATCACACCTATTCGACTTAAATCAATTAAACTCCAAAAATCGTCTCCAATCTTTTGAATTTCTACTATGGTATCAATTAAAAAAATGATATCATTTGCTCGAGTATTAATCTGAGGTAAACGAATATCCCAAAATTCTTGCGGGGATACATCTCCTTCAATTCCAGATTTATAATTTGCTTCCGACCCATCATCAAATATAGTAATATTCGCATCATAAGGATGATCAATAGCAATTACTATATACCCTCTACTTGCCAGCTCCTCCATTTGGATAGTATTTTGCATTCTCATTCCTCCAAGTCCGTGAGAAAAAATCACCAAAGGATAAGGATCAACAGAGGGTTTAATATCAATATTTAAATAAGAATTTGACTTGACATCTTGAATATGTTCTATAAGGAATTTAGGGAGCTCAATTTGTTTAGAAATTGGCCCAACGCGCTGATCAGCATAATCCAAGTATGGCATTTTTTTACTTGCAGTATCAATTGATGGGTACCATACCTGCAACACGATTTTTCTTAAATCATTTATCTCTTCTGTAAACCATTCTTCACGACTTTTATCCTCCCAATTGAAAACTCTAGTCCCAACATTATAGCTTCCTGTTGGAGGAGGTAAATCTTTAAATGGAATTATTATAGGTATAATACTTGAACAAGAACAAAAAACTAAAACAAAAAATACTGAAAATATTTTGCGCATCTTTTTAATATATCTCTTTTTAATGATTAAAACATTTTAAATTAAAGAAATTAACTTTAAAATGAAATATTGATTCTTTAAAATATAACTATTCAAGAATATATATATTCCTTAATATTTATTAGATATATTAAAACCTAATGTTATACTTTTATGAATACTAAATCTATATAAACACTAAATAAATTTTTATAAAATATGAAAAAAATTCTTACTGCACCTAGATCAACATCAAAGCTTCCTTTAGGCATTCCATATATTGTAGGCAATGAAGCCGCTGAGAGATTTAGCTTTTATGGTATGAAAGGGATTTTAGTCATATTCATGACTAAATATCTTCATCTTCTTAGTGATAATCCAAACCTATCATCAATGAATAATGCTGCTGCAATAGAGCGCTACCATGATTTTACAACCTGGGTATACCTAACACCAATATTAGGTGCATTATTAGCAGATACAATACTAGGAAAATATAAAACTATTATCAGCCTTTCTTTGATATATTGCTTGGGACATCTTGCGCTAGCATGTATGGGAGCTGGAGGTCTAAGCCCTGAAGGATGGATGCTTAGTGGGCTTGCTTTAATTTCTATCGGATCTGGAGGGATTAAACCTTGTGTATCAGCTCATGTTGGAGATCAATTTGGTAAAAGTAATGCACACTTGTTAACAAAAGTATTTGGATGGTTTTATATTTCTATTAATGTAGGCGCGTTTATTTCGACGCTACTAACACCTTGGCTATTAGAATGGTATGGACCGCATTGGGCTTTTGGAATCCCTGGAGTATTAATGGCAATTGCAACTTTTTTATTTTGGATGGGACGCAAAACATTTGTTCATATTCCACCACAAGGCATGGGCTTCCTAAAAGAAACCTTTAGCGGGGTAGGACTTAAAGCTATAGCTAAATTATCTATTATATTTTCTTTTGTTGCAGTCTTTTGGGCTTTATTTGATCAAACAGGATCATCATGGGTAATACAGGCCGAAGACCTAAATAGATATTGGCTTGGAATTCATTGGCTACCTTCTCAAATACAAGCAATAAACCCAATCATGATAATCCTTCTTGTTCCTATTTTTAATTTTATTATTTATCCATTCTTAGACAAAATCACTATTCTTACTCCTTTACGCAAGGTAAGTATTGGACTCTTTATAATGGTTATAGGCTTTTCAATGATTGCAATACTTCAACAATGGATTGATCAAGGTTATGAACCATCAATTGGCTGGCAAATTATTGCATATGCAATTTTAACATCTTCTGAGGTGATGGTCTCTATTACCTGTCTGGAATTTGCTTACACACAGGCACCAAAATCAATGAAATCTGTGATAATGGCTATTTTCCTTATGTCCGTAGCCCTAGGTAATTATTTTACTGCAGGAGTAAATTCATTTATACAAATCCCTAGTCATTCAAACAGCTCATTAATTGAATCAGAGCAAAATATAATTAATCTAGCTCTTAAAAAAATAAAAGGTAATTTTACTCAAAATAATAATATTCTTCCAAAAACACCAATGGGGAATGATATTATTAGCAACTTTAAAGACAGTTGGGGTTCCCCGTTAAAATATCGTTTAGTTAATCGAAATACCTTCCGAATAACTAGCTTAGGTACAGATCAGGAATATATGACTGAAAATGACATAGTTCTAACCTGTAATATTAATCGACCGAGTACAAATTTAAATTTGAAAAATAAGCCCTATACATGGCGCGAGAAACGTATAATAGAATTAAAAGGGGAAAATGGAAAGTTAGAAATAGAAAAAAAACGCGGTGGTATAAAGAAAATTGAGTTTCAAACTGCTACTATTATTGGCGGTCAAACAAAACTCGAAGGAGCAGATTATTTTTGGTTTTTTACTAAATTGATGTTTGGGACAGCTATAGCTTTTGTATTTGTCACAATCTTTTACAAGCCACAAGAATACCTGCATGATGAAGAATAAAAAATTATTTACTAACTACCGCTATTTTAGATACTAAATTCGGTTGCGAAGGATGAGAAGCTGAAACAATATATACAGCTGTTCCAACGCGTTCCCCTACTTCATTCTTACCATCCCAAGTGAACTGCGATTCATTTGAACTAAGATGTATTTCTTTAACTACTAGACCTGATATTGTCATAATTTTAATAATAGAGCCTGAAGCTATATTCTTTATCAAAACTAATTCATCATCTGGTATAATAAATGGATTTGGTGAAATATAAATAGATTCTTTTGCTCTAGGTCGATTAGAAAAAGGTATTTGAAGTTTTGAGATACCTTTATCGGTAGCGATATAAGCAATTCCATCATTATTATTAAAAGCAATATCATATACATTATCAGAAAGAAGTTCACTATTTTCAAAGTTAAAGCCTTCTTCAGAAGGCCAATATAATAAACTTTCTTGAATTACCCACACACCTTCATTTGTAGCAATCCACTTATTATTTTGACTATCAATTTTAATTTTATTCCCTTTTACAAAACTAAGTTGTGGCAGGAAGTCTATTGCGGTACCATCAGCAGATTTCAGTAGCGGATCTAGTGTTATATAATTATTATCAATTAAATAGCTATAACCTCGAAGTCCCTTTTCATTTAATATCCACACAAAATCCATTTTATCAAATGCAATGGACCAAATAGAAGCTATCTTTGAATTACCAGGCAGAGCATCAGGGTTTGTAATTGTTAACCAAGTAGAATCCTCATCAGAAAGAAAATTCAAATCAGAATATTGAAAAATTTTAAGGCCCCCATTTGAATAAATTTCATTTCCATTCATCTCAAATTCAAACCCTATCCATGTATTTTTCAATCTATCAAATCCTAATGATACAGGGATATAAGAATTATCATCAGGTATTTTAATATGAGACCAATCTATTCCATTAATATTTTTTATAGCAATAATATTACCCCTCTTTTCTGAATATGGGTTAGCTATCCAAACATTCTTATCATAATCCAAAGCAATTTCATTAATAATCATATAAGAAGAATAAATTTGACTTTGAAATATACCCCATAATCCATCAATAATTGAATTGGTGGTATCCACTTCTGAAAAGGTTTTTGATTTAATATTTAAATCAATAATTGCAGGAGAACTTAGCCAAGAACTATCATTGGGCATAGTGCCACTATTAGGAAGTAAAATATTATTATCAAACTGCTCAACAACTGAAATCGGTTTATGCTCTCCAGGAATATAGGTTAAATAATCCCACGAAAAATTGTTATTATTAAATACATAATTTTCATATGGAATATTTACTGAATATCCCCATGGAATAAAATTATGGTACCTGCCTCCATAATCAATAAGGGTCCCATAATTTGATACAGCAACTAAATTTCCTGAATTTGTTACAAGTAAAGCATTATATTCATTTTGAATAGGAGTATCTGGATTAAAAATTAAAAAATCTTCTGATAATCTATTTAATTGTAATATACCTCCATCTTTCAAGCCTAAATAGAGTAAATTATTATTAGATAAAGAAAATGAAGTAAAGCTAGTTTTTACAGAACTAATTTCAGGCATGCTAAATATAAAAATTATATCTCCATTTATAATTTCATAATAACAAAACTCAGTCAAAACATAGAGCGTATCATTTTTATAAACTGAATCTAAAACTTTTCCATCAAAATCAATATTATACTCTTCCCAATCACCTTCATCATAAAATTTTACTTCATATTGATTTACAATATAATCCTTATCACCGACTTCAAATTGATTAGAAAATTGATCATAAATTTGAACCCAACTAGATGAATATTTTAAATTTAAGTTCAAATCACCTTTATATATACCGTTATTAGTAGTTATATATATATGGCTTTCTGTTAGATCTAAATCTGAAATCTCTGTGATTAATGAATCTGAAAAATTTGTATAATAATCTTTATAATATGGAAGGTTTTGATCATCTAAAAGAAACTCTAATATTCCAACTTCTGTGCTTGTAGAACCATAGTAGACAGAGAATGCTTTATTTTGACCAATAACAATATTATCTAACTGCTTAACTTCTAAATGAGTAATTTCCTTTACAAGACCTTTTTGATGATCAAATACCTGGAGATATCCTCGAGGATATGCACCTCCTATCCAAATTCTATTATTACTATCAATTGCAATTGAAGATAAATCTAAATAAACAAGTCCATCTTCTTCTTTTATAAATGTAAATTTATTTGTATTTGGATTAAATTTTAAAAGGCCTCCTGACGTTGAGGAGTACACAAAACCTTGATCAGATATAACAATCCCATTAGGTGTTAAAAGAGAGGTAATACTACTCCATTCTTGAGAATTATACTGAGGAAAGATTAAAGTAAAAAAAAATAATAAAGTCAGCACTAAGAAGAAATTTGCATACTTTTATAAACAGAAATTGTATGTAAAGCAGCTTCCATTGCTTCCCAGCCTTTATTTTTACCAGTCTTACTCGCTCTATCATATGCATGCTGAGCTGTTTCAGTAGTAATTATACCATTAATAATAGGAATATCAGATTTTATACTAAGATTAGCAATACCTCTAGCAGACTCAGTTGAAATATAATCAAAATGAGGAGTTTCACCTTTAATAACAGCGCCAATGCCTATTATTGCATCTGGATTATGATACTTTTGAACCTGTGAAATTGCACCAGGAATTTCAAAAGCTCCAGGTACTTTAAAAACTAATACTTTTGAATCATCACCTCCGTAATAAGAAAATGCTCTAAGTGCACCCGATAATAAATTATCTACAACTCTCTTATTAAATACACTAACAACTATAATTATAGAACAATTTTTTGAGGAAAGATTAGTTGACATACTAATCCTTATTTAGGATAAAATGTCCTAATTTATCTCTTTTAGTTTGTAAATATTTTTTATTAACAGAATTTGATTCAAATTCTATAGACTCTCTACCAACAACTTCTAAACCATAACCTTCTAAACCAATAATTTTTCTAGGATTATTTGTTAATAATCGCATTTTCCTAACACCACATTCACGTATTATCTGCGCACCAATACCATACTCTCTTAAATCAGCAGGAAATCCTAAACGATGATTAGCTTCTACAGTATCTAATCCTTCATCTTGTAATTTATAAGATAAAATTTTATTCTTTAATCCTATTCCACGACCTTCTTGCCGAAGATAAACTAAAAGACCACAACCCTCTTTTTCTATTTGCTCTAGTGCACATGATAACTGTTCACCGCAATCACATCTAAGAGAACCAAAAATATCCCCAGTTAGACACTGAGAATGCACTCTAACTAGTACATCTTTTTCTGAATCGATTTTACCTTTTACAAGTGCAACATGATGGTCTCCATGAACTTTATCTTCAAATAATCTTAATGTAAAGTTACCAAATTTATTAGGCATTGGAATATTTGACAGTTCTTCAACTAGAAGTTCATGTTTTCTACGGTATTCAATAAGTTCAGCTATACTAATTAGAGGTAGGCCATATTCTTCAGATATTTTTTCTAGACTAGGCCTTCTAGCCATTGATCCATCTTCATCAACTATTTCAACAATCAAAGAGGCCGGCTTCAACCCTGCTAATAAAGCGAGGTCAATTGCAGCTTCAGTATGACCCGCTCTTTGCAATACACCTCCCTCTTTAGCTATAAGAGGAAACATATGACCTGGTTTTCCAAGATCATCGGGGGCCGATTTTTCATCTAAAATTACTTGTACTGTTTCCCATCTATCTTTTGCTGAAATACCTGTAGTAGTATTTTTTTTAGCATCAACACTTATAGTAAAATTTGTTTCATGGCTTGATGTGTTATCAGATACCATTGGTCCTAATTGTAAACGCTTAGAACAATCTAAAGTAATAGGCATACATATTAAGCCCCTACCCACTTTCATCATAAAATTAATATCATCAGGAGTTGCTTTCTCCGCAGATATAACAAAGTCTCCTTCGTTCTCTCTATCTTCATTATCCACAACTATAATCATCTTACCGTTTTTAAAGTGGCTTATGGCATCTTTAATATTTAATTTATTTTTAACTTTCTCCATATTGTATATTTTGTAAATCCTTAATAAAACTAGTATCTATATCAGCTTCATCAAGATCAAATGTTATTAGTCGATCAATATATTTACCAATTATATCAGTTTCAATATTTAACGTATCAGATTTATTTTTAAGTCCAAGTGTTGTATTTTCAAGAGTATGAGGTATAATCGCAATATCAATAATATTTCCATTTATCTTAGCAATAGTTAAGGAAACACCATCTAAAGTTATAGAACCTTTAGGTATACAAAATTTTAACCATTCAGGACTAATGCCAACTGATAATAATGCACCTTCACCCTGAATCTGTTTATCTAAAATGACACCAACTGTTTCTACATGTCCTTGAACAATATGTCCTCCAAATCTATCATTAACTTTCATTGCACGTTCTAAATTAACAAAATTATCAAGCTTTAATTCACCTAAATTTGATTTATTTAAGGTTTCCTCCACTAAATCCATATATATTACATTTTTATTAATTTCTACTATTGTCAGGCAAACACCATTTACAGATACACTATCACCTAATTGAAGATCATCAATAATTAAAGAAACTTTAATAGCAAAACGATAGCCTGTATCTGTTTTATCAATAGATTTTATTTGAGCTAATTCTTCTACAATTCCTGTAAACATTCTTCTCCCTTCTTTTCCGCTATCAGTAAACTATCTTGTCCTAGCACCTCTTCTTTTAGAATTGACCAATCACTAGGAATAATAATAGGATTTTTTAATTGAGCATTTTCTAAACGCTTTGAATTAGTATAAATAAAAATTTGGTCAATTGTATCTGTATCAATAAATGATTGTAAAACTTTTTGACCACCTTCGATCAATATTGATGTTATTCCAATATCTCCAAGAGCTTTCAAAATATGTAAAGGAGATAATTTTCTATTTTGCTCCTTAACTGGTAAATATTGACAAAAATGAGTCCTAGAAACTTTAAATCTTTTATCAGAACATAAAGATATGGTCTCAGCTTTCCTATCATTAAAAATTTTTAGGTTTAAAGGAAGAGTTCTATTTGTATCTAAAACAATTCTTATGGGGTTTCTACCTCTAACCTCTCTTACGGTTAAAGCGGGGTCATCTATTAATGCAGTCTGCCTACCTATCATTACAGCATCTACTTCTGACCTTAGCTTATGTGTATGAATTTTAGACTCTTCTCCTGTTAACCATACAGACGTATCAGAATCAATACCCATATATCCGTCACTTGATTGAGCAACTTTTAAAATAACCCATGGAATTCCAGAAGTCATCCATTTATTAAAAGCTTTGTTTAACTGCGTACATTCATTTTCTAAAATACCCGTATGAACAATAATACCTGCTTTCTTAAGGACTTCGATTCCTTTCCCATTAACCTGAGGATTAGGATCCATCATTCCTATATATACTTCTGAAATTCCATTTTCAATCAACGCAGATGTACAGGGAGGTGTCTTACCAGTTATACAACAGGGCTCTAAATTAATATAAGCTATGGAGTCTAAGGGATCTTTAATAGCATTTCTAATAGCCATAACTTCCGCATGAGGTCCACCAAACTTTTCATGAAACCCTTCTGCAATTATATTTCCTTCTATAACTAATATACAGCCAACTAAAGGATTAGGAGATACGTTACCTTGGCCCTGTTTAGCAAGTTCAATTGCGCGAGCCATAAACAGTTCATGTATATTTGTATTTAAAACATCATTCATTTTAATAGGATAAATTACAGATAAAACTAATTATAATATATAGTTTGTATTAATGTAGCGTTATTTTTCTAAAAAAATAATTAAATATATAAAATAGTATTAATCAATGAGACTATATCTTGAATATTAATGAGGCTGTCCATATTTACATCACTCGCCCAAAAGCTATAAGATGTTGAATCAAAACCACCTTCATCAATAATTAAAATCGCAATACCAACTAAATCTAAAATATCTAAACTTCTATCTTGATTGATATCACCCAGTTCATTAATCATTTGAGCCTCTTTAGCAATTTGATATGCTCCAAACAAAGCCCATGGAGCAACATCTTGATGGCCTCCAAAGCTTTCAGGAATAGCTTCTATATAAATTTCTTCAGCACCATTATCTATAAATTGGTCATATGCCATTTGCGCATTTTCATAAGGGACTAATTCATCACCTAAACCATGAAATATATATACAGGCGATTCTGGTTTCCAATCCCAAAGATCATTCTGCTGAAGAGCAACTCTAAGTGGATGATTTTGATCACTTTCAAAATTTTGAATTTCTTCAGGCTTCATAATGGTAATTGGCGCTGAAGGCAAAGCCTCATTTATCTGTGAACTGGAGTGGAATCCATCAAACCAATCTTCCAAAAATAAATATTCAGGCAACAAATACATTTCAGCATTCCCAATGCTAGGGTAAGAATCTATATATGCAAAAAGTACATATGGGAAATAAAATGGCTCACCATATGGTACCTGATCAATCATGAGATCTACCATTATACCTGACATACTATATGCGCCAGCCATAGGAAAAGATATAGTCACATTAAGTTCATTGCTATAATCTCTCTCAATTATCTGATGAGCAGCCATAGTTGCATAACCTCCTTCAGAGTAACCTACTAAAAATAATTGATCATTAACCATAAACTGAGTATTCATTGATCTAGCATAAAGCTTAACAGCTCTAATTAAATCTACAACTGCTGTTCCATAAGGCTCTTTAATTTGATATGGATGCATTCCTTCTGATACTCCTAATCCTAAATAATCTGGTTCTATATAGGCATATCCACTTGAAGATAAAATCGCTGGCAGTATCCATTCACCCTTCTCAGACGTTACATCTGAGCGTTCAATAACTGTACCGTGCTGATAGCTCATTATAGGAAATGCTTGATCAGCTATATCTGGCCAATCTACTCTTGGGTAGGAAAGAAAGCCACTAGCTATATGAATATCTCCCTCAACATTTATAGTTTCATACGTTATTTTATACATCCAATAACCATATTGAGCAGGATCTATAGTAAAAATATCACTAACAATTTGAGCTAATTCCTGATCTATATATGCTTGAGCATTAATCACATTTCTTGTTGAAATAACTTCAGCAGAAATAAGATCACCTCGCTCACCAAAAAGCTGACCATAAAAAATAAGAACGGTAGCTATTAACTTAATCAGTAAAAGTCTAGTTTTCAATTTTAACATACGCATATCAGAAATTTACACAATTTAGATCTATTAAAAAAGTATCAAAGAGTAACAATATATATCGAATTATTATTTAACTATGTTTAAATAGGCTCTCGCAAATTCATAACCAACAACTCCAGTTGCAACCGAAACATTCAAACTCTGTTTAATACCTCTCATTGGAAGTTCAGCATGTATTTCTGCAAGTGCCGCTAATTCTTCAGACACTCCAGACACCTCATTACCAACTATAAAACACACTGGAAACTTCCAATCTAATTCATAAATTAATTTTGAGGTTTTAGTTTGTTCTATTAAGACAAGGGTAATACCTTTATTTTTAATATTAATTGCTGCTTCTAAAGGATCTTCATAAAACTCCCAGGGGACGACATCTTCTGCCCCTAATGCAGTTTTATGTAAATCATCCCTAGGAGGATATGCTGTATATCCAGTAAGATATATTTTTTCTGCACCAAAACCATCAGCTGATCTAAAAACTGATCCCACATTATGAACGGACCTTACATTTTCGACTAAAATAGATATAGGTAAACGAGGAATAAAATCAACTTCTGATACTGTAGGTCGCTCTGCTTTTAGCTCATCATTGTTTCGTTTTATTCTACTCATTCTTATTGAGCTAAAGGAATGAAATATTCTTTTTTAAACTTAGGGTTTATTTTAATATCATACAAATCTATAAAATAATCATTTTTACTTTTCAAATCTTTAACATATATATCTTTAGTAAAAGATACTCCATCAACGATTTCAATATTCTTACACTCAACCGTTCTATAAAGCCTTCCTGACTTTGTATAAAATTCTACTTTATTAATAATGTAGCTATCAACACCAATCCATAGCTTTCTTGATTCTTTATTTTTTCCCTCTTTCGTCTTTTGTAAAGAATTTACAATGTAGTTTAGTTCTCCATTAACAACCTCTTTGCCAATTAAATTATTTTCATTTTTATATATATCCTCATCACTAAATTCTAGATCTGCTAGAGAAAATTTCTTACTTGGTTTCTTATCTGAAATATCTTTTAATTTTCCTGTTATAGGCATAGACATCCATCTCTTTGATTTCCTTTTATCTTTAAATTGATTTTCCCAGAAAGATGTTGGTTTATTTTTCAAATCTTTCACGGGTATAATTCTTGTTTCTTTTAAATGCGGCCCTTCTTTAGGCCAATTAATTAAAATTTTATATTTATTTGTCTTGTTTTTTTTACCTGACTCTTTAAAATTAAATGAAAACTGATGATTTATATTATCTAAACGATGAAAAGATTTTAATAAAATATTTGTAACATCATTAGTTGAATCACCATAGGCAAGGGTTAAAATATAGATAAATATTAATATATAATTGTTTTTCATAGGACTAATTTTACATTCCTATGACCAATTTAAAAAAGTTATTAGAGTGATTAATTATCTATTTTTCTTGAAGATTGATTAATATTAGAATTTGAAACTAATTTTATAATTATGAATACTACTGTTATACTAGCAAATGGAATTTTTCCAACGCACAAAAAACCTCTTAAAATATTAAAAGAAGCTAATACTATAATTTGTTGCGACGGTGCAATTAATAAATTGGATGAATTAGATATAATCCCAAATCTAATTATTGGAGACATGGATTCAATAACAAAAAAGTTGAAAGATAAGTATAGAGATCAATTGTTAACAATAAAATCTCAAAATGAAAATGATCTTCGAAAGGCTATAAATTGGTTAGAAAAAAACAACTATAAATCAGCGATAATATTAGGAGCGACAGGTAATCGAGATGATCATAGCTTGGGCAATATTTTTACATTACTAGAATACCCCTCTACAATAAATTTAAAAATGATTTCTGATTACGGCGAATTTTCTGTAATAAATAAAAGAACAACATTAAAAAGTTTTTCTGGACAACAAATATCTCTATTTTCCAATAACGATAAAATAAAAATCTCTTCTATTAATTTAAAATATAATTTTAAAAATGCTACCTTAAAATCACTGTATTCTGGAACATTAAATGAATCTACATCTGATTTTATAACAATAAATATTTCACATGGAAGTATCTTAATATATCAACTATTCCATTAATTGCAATTAATGAATTCTATTTTATCTTGACTAAATCAACAAATATAAGGACTAATTTATGATCGAATACTTATCACAATTCTTACCCGAAAACCCCATGCTATATACTCTATCTATTTTAAGTATTCTATGTGTATTTAGCCTGTTATCTTTTTTAATTACACAACAAATTATTATAAAACTATTAACTAAGATGTTTAAAAAAACTAGTACTGAATTGGATGATATATTTCTAAAACGTAAAGTATTTAATCGCTTAGCATATATTATTCCAGCAATAATTTTTTATACATTTTCTTATACTGTTCCCTATTTTCAAATTATTATACAAAGAGTTTCACTAGGATTAATAGTTTTTTCAACTCTTTTGGTATTAAATGCATTTTTGAGTGCAATAACAGACATTTATGAAAAAACAAAGTTTTCTGAAAGAATGCATATCAAAAGCTATATCCAAATTATAAAACTTATTATAAATATTCTCTGCTCAATAATAATCTTAGGAATATTAATTGGAAAAAATCCAGCATGGTTACTAAGTGGTTTAGGGGCAATGACAGCCGTCTTACTTTTAGTTTTCAAAGATACAATATTATCCTTTGTGGCAAGTATCCAAATTAATTCAAATAATTTGTTCAAAGTAGGAGACTGGATTGAAGCTCCACAATTTGGTGCAGATGGAGATGTTATAGATATTGCACTACATACTGTAAAAATACAAAACTGGGATAAAACAATATCTATTATACCTACACATAAACTTATAGATTCTGCATTTAGAAATTGGAAAGGTATGTCAGAAAGTGGTGGTCGAAGAATAAAAAGATCTTTATTTATAGATATGAATAGTATCAAGCTCTGTGATGAAAATATGTTACAGAGATTCAAACAATTCCATATAATTTCAGATTATATTGACTTAAAACAAAAAGAAGTAAATGATCATAATAAAAATCTAAATATAGATATTTCTCAATCAGTAAATGGACGGAAATTAACTAACGTAGGTACTTTTAGAGCATATATTGAAGCCTACCTTCGAAATAATTCTAAAATACATCCAGAAATGACATTTCTAGTTAGACAACTTGAACCTACATCAAGAGGATTACCAATACAAATTTATGTATTTACTAATGATATCAACTGGGTTAACTATGAAGGAATTCAAGCAGATATCTTTGACCACCTATTAGCAATAATCCCTGAATTTAAGCTAAAAGTATTTCAAAGCCCTTCAGGTAAAGATTTTAGTAAAGTTATAAAAAATAATTCTTAATAAAGCATTTTATAGATCACGACACCAGTTATTGAGACATATAACCAAATAGGGTATGTGATTTTTGCAATTTTGCGGTGTTGTTTTACTTGCATATTCCATCCTCTATAAAGAGTAATTAAAGCTAGCGGAATTATAAAAACAGCTAAAATAATATGGGAAATTAAAACAGTATAGTAAACAGTTGAAAAGTCTCCTGTATACATTTTGGGGCCCGCCTTAAACCAATGATATATAACATAGGTAACCAAAAACATTACTGATGTTCCAAATGCTGAAAGCATTGAAAATTTATGCGCAGAAATATTTTTATTTTTTATAAACCATAAAGAAATAATTAAGAGTAAAGTACTTATGGAATTTAGAGTAGCATTTACAAATGGCAAGCTAGATACATCAACCATACCCTCCATGCCTTCAGGTCTTGGCCCTAAAATCAAGAAAGCAACTACTGATGTAATTACAATTGAAATAATATAAATGATTCTAAGCCAAAATGAATCATTAATTTGGTGATTTTCCATTAATGTATAAACCTTTCAATCAGTATAATAATAAGTAATAACGGGAGGTAAATTATTGAAGCGAACATTAATTTACGAGCATTTTTTTTAGATGAATGAAGAATAACCTGCAGAGAAACTATGAAAAACGCAGTACCTAATATAGCTGCTGAAACAGCATAAAAGATACCTGCAACTTTAACAATATAGAGTCCTAAGCTTGTTATTAATAAGGCTATAGTAAAAAACATTATTACATAGCTTGTTCTTCTTGATTCAGGATAAATTGTCGGTAGCATCTTAAATCCACCTCGCTCATAGTCTGTTGAATAAATAATAGCAATTGCTAAAAAATGCGGCATCTGCCAACAAAATAAAATACCAAATAAAATCCATGCAGGGGTAGCTAATGAACCTGTCGCAGCAACCCACCCTCCTACTGGTGGCAATGCTCCAGGTACCGAACCAATAATAGTGTTCCATGTAGTTATTCGCTTACTTGGTGTATATATAAAAACGTAAAGTAAAATTGTTAATAATGATAACCATGCTGTAATCTCATTAATAAAAATAAATAAAAAAAAGAATCCACAAGTTCCAAGCAATATACCGAATACTGTAGCTTGAAAAATTGATATTTTTCCTTTTACAAGAGGTCTATTTTTTGTTCGAATCATTTCTGAATCTTGACTCACTTCTATAACTTGATTTAAAACTGCTGCACAGGCCGATGTAGCCCATGTTCCTAAAAGAAGATAGAACAATATGATCCAGCTATCAAAACTGTTCATATGATCATCTTGACTTCTAAGACCCAAGTAGTAACCTAGGTAAGCCGTAACTAATACAAGCATTATTATCCTAGGCTTTGTTAACGTAATATATTGAGCTATTTGTTTTTGCAATGTTCCATTTTAAAATAAAGTTTAATATTAATAATTATATAGGTATATAAATTATTAGTTCTGAAGATTATAAGTTATAGAATTTATTATTATTTTAATGCTTTTATATAAGCTACTATATTATTAATATCTTCATCAGAAAGAATAGGCTTATATGATGGCATTATAGGTGTATATCCTTCAACAATAAGCTTTAAAGGATCAACTATTGATTCACGGATGTAGGCTTCATTTATAATCTTAACAGATCCATCTGTATGTCGAATTTCTTTACCAAATTGATTTTTTATTGAAGGACCTAATTTTAATGTCCCATCAATTGAATGACATGCATTACAAGCCATTTTTATAAATATATCCTTCCCCTTACTTTCTCTATTTCCTAATTCAATTTTATTATAGGAATCATTACTACAACTTATACAAACACAAACTATAAAATAAAAATAACATGCTTTAAAAATATATTTCATTTTAAAAATTAATATACAATTAAAAAGGAAAAATTTAGGTTAAACTATAGAAAAATTAATGGAGCTGCTTGTAGGAGAATTCATTGGGACTACATTCCCATTTATTAAATATATTCTCAATCTCTTTTTGTGTCACTTTATGAGAGTCATAATTTATCATCAATGTTTTTGTCATTAAAGAAGTTTCACATTTTACCACCCCATTCAACCTAGCAAATTCAATTTCTAAATTTTTTTGAATTTCAGGTGAATTCAGTTCAGGAACTATAACTACTAACTGGGTTAACTTTCTAAACTCGTCACCCTGTAGAGCAAAAGCAGCAAAAACAATAGATATAATAATTAATGATAAAATTTGTTTCATTTTACACTTAAATATATTTATTAAAAATTAAAGACTATCTAACAAGCAGTGCAAGATATACTTAAAGTAAATTATAAAGCAAATCTAATAAGATTGTTATAAACAAGCAGTTTATCAATATATAGTGCCAAGAAAATTCAGGCATACTATATATAGTATGCCAAAGCCTAAGATTTAGCAGCTTCTATACCCTCATTCTCATTTACTGAATGAAGGATAATAGATCCTATTATAAGGAATAATAACACTACTGCAATTCCGTATCTCTGAGATCCAAAGATTTGAGTTAACAAGCCTAATAATAATGGTCCTAAAAATGCAGTAGCTTTTCCAGAGAAAGCAAAAAAACCAAAAAATTCATTCTCTTTATTTTTTGGAACAAAGCGGGCCATCAAAGACCTACTAGAAGCCTGATTGGGCCCACTAAAAATCCCAATTAATATGCCGGATAGCCAAAATAAAGCTTTTCCATTCAGAACAGTGAATCCAAATAATGGTTGCGAAAAAGTTATAATAGTTTCATTGGGGGCTGATACAGCAATAATACATGCCACAATCAAACCCATATTACTTACCTGAATTGTTTTCTTTCCACCAAAATAGTCATCCATAAAACCCATAAAAAATGCTCCTATTCCAGCAGCTACATTTAAAACTATTCCAAAAATTAATATCTCTTCAAATGTAAAACCAAAGGTTCCAGAAGCATAGATACCACCAAAAGCAAACACTGTAACAAGACCATCATTATAAATCAATCTAGCTATCAAAAACTTAGTCATATCTTTGTACCTGCTTATTGTATTAAAAGTAGTCTTAACCTGTAAAAACGAACCCTTAATAAGAGATGATATTTTCGCCTCCCTACTTTTGGTCTTTTGCTTGAGAAATATGAAAGTTGGTATACTAAATATCATAAACCAAATTGCTACCATAAGGTTGGTAGCTCTAATATGTTCATGATGATTTTTATCTAGATTAAAAAATGGTGTTTCAGGATTTACAAATAATACTAATCCTATAGCTAAAGCTAACAGTCCGCCAACATATCCAAACGACCATCCATATCCAGATACCCTGCCTATCTTATCTTTAGGCGCAATATCTGGCAAGAAAGCATTACAAAAAACACCTCCCATTTCAAACCCAATATTAGCTACTATAAAGGCCGTTAATGCAAATACAACCTGTCCTTCTACAGGAAACCATAATAAAAAAGATCCTAATATACAGACCCATGTCCAAAAGATTAAAAACCTTTTCCTTAAGCCTCCTATATCAGCTATAGCTCCCATTACAGGAGAAAGCAGGGCAACAGCTATAGCAGTAATAGTGATAGCGCGAGACCAAAGAGCGGTACCCACTATTTCATTTTCAGCAATAACTTTAGTAAAAAATGTACCATAAATAAACGTCACAACCAATGTAGTAAAAGGTTGATTAGCAAAGTCGTACAAGGACCAAGAAAATACTGTTAATTTATTATATGATTTTTTCAAATTAACAAATTTTAAATCTATTTTTTAAAAGATATAAATAATCTATTTTGATAGGATAATCTTTTGAGAAGTTATAAAAGAATTTGTTTTTAAACTTATAAAATATATTCCACTGGAATAATTATCAGCATCTAGCTTCACCTGATAATTTCCTGGAATTAAATAGTTACGACTCAAAACTTCTAATTCTTGTCCCATAATGTTAAACAATGTAAGCTGAACATCACTATATTCTTTAACCGAAAAAAATATATTAGTTGAAGGATTGAACGGATTTGGTACTACTTCTAATAATTCATATTTATCTGGAATCGAATTATAATTTAAAGTCGGCAACAAAGCGTTAATAGCATTTAATATCCTATCTTCATCCCAAGGATTAATATTAAATGTTTCATGCAATTCACCTACAGAATCTAAAATAAAAACATCCCATTTGTTAGCATTCCATTCTCCCCAAATATTATAAGGAGACTGGTCTACAACAACTGGAATACTATTATCATCAGTCCATTTCCAATTAAATGACTCATACTGACTCTTACCAACAGCAATAATTTTGACATTATCAATGCCCTGTGAAATAAAATTATTATACATTGAATTTAGCTGCTCGACCCGAGCAGTACAAACCCCTCAGTTTTGATGACCAAAATAAGTTATTGTAATATTATCTTCAAAATAACTTGGGCTAATATTTACTCCATAGCTATTAGAACTTGGATTAACATCAATACCTGAGTAAGTATAATTTTGAGAAAACAAATACCCAAAACTAAAAATTAAATAAATATAAAATTTAATCATCAATGGCATTTAAAATCATCTCAGCTAGAGATACAATATCTAATATATTAACCAATCCATCTAAATTTATATCTGCAGTAACAGTAAAGTCTTCAGATCCAAGGATAACATTCGCTATAATAACAATATCTAATATATTTAATAAACTATCATCATTCACATCACCTGAAAATTCAATACAATCTTGCGCTCCTATAACATCAGGCTCTAAACACGAAGGATACTCTGGACATAACCTATTTCCCTCAATATTAAAATATTCCACGCCCCAATTATTTTCACCACCAAAATCTAAATCTAAATTACATATACTTTCAGGAATAGTTCCTGTCAACTTATTATCAGCTAAATATAACAATTCAATATTTTCCAAATCCCCAATGCTTTCAGGTATCTCTCCTGAAAGATCACTTCCATTAATCCATAAAGCTTCTAATGAATCTAAGTCGCCAATATTTTCAGGTAAACTTCCCGATAAATTGCAGTTCCACATATCTGATAAAAAACAATCTAAAGCGACTAGGCGCCCTCCATACCACTCTGAAAACCCTAATTCGACGGGTTCTACAACACCATCCTCATTACCATCTAACAACATATTAATAGTTTCAGAACTATTATCAATTATTTGCTGTAAAATATTTAAATCTGATTCATAAAAACAATTTTGCGCTGGAGCTCCACAACAAGATGGTATATCCTCTATCCATACAAAACCAGGATCACACTCTTGACCAAACAAATTTGTACAAAAGATGATGATACTAAATAAATAATACTTTAAAAATGATGTTTTACTCATAGCAAAATATATAAAATAATGGACGATTCTAAAAAGAGAGTTCTGTAACAGATTATGACAAACTATTTTACAAGCTACCAAATAAATGGTATAAAAAAATAAGATCTATTTTTATAATCTTCAAATTCAGGATACTTTGACAATGACCTATCTTTTTTAAACATATTTGGAAGCCAAATGATGACAATAAATAAAAATAAAACTAAAAAAGGTATCCAATGCTTAGACATAGCTGCAAAAGATAAATATATAAGCAGCTCTCCAAAATAATTTATATTTCGGCAACGGGACATTAAACCATTAGATATTAACTTATTCGGAGCTGTTTGTAATTGAATAAACTTCTGCATATCAGCGCTAAAGTGTAAAAAACTTCCAATAATAAAAAGTAAAATTATAAAACCTAAATACAACGGAGAGTTTGATATAGATTGAGACATGATAAGATATGGGCTAATCCAATACAAGGTTAAGCCAAACCACATATAAAAGCCATACCAAATTGAACAATTAGCTTCCCATGTTTTATCAGGAAAAATAAAGCTCTTAGCAACCCACATTATTCCATAAGATCCATGTATTGCAAGATAAACCCATGCTGTATAATTATCAAACTGCTGATAATACCAAATCAATAATATTACAGCAAAAAAAGTTGCCCCTTTATGTATATCTATAAAATGTTTCTGTTTCATTGCAATCAAATTTGTTTTTTCAATTTCTCTATTTGTTTTTCTTTTACTTTTATTTCTGATTTCATCATATCATGAATTTGATTTACCAAATCTTTTGGCAAATAATTCAATTTATTCCCTACTTCCATTTCAGACTTCATATCTGCTAAACTCTTAACAGCTAAACTATAAAGGCGTCTTTTTTCAATTTTAAAATTACGCCTAATAGCAATCTTTTTATTAATTGTATTGATTAAGAAATAAAAAAATGGAATACTTATAATTCCTATTGCTGATAAAAACTTAATGAATATTGAAATAGTTTCAGAAGATAGCGCATATGCACAAGGCAGAGCCATTGCTATAAAAGAAATCAACATTATTCTTTCATTTACTTTTTCAGTTTCAACTTGTAATAATGTATCATTATAGGATTGGCCTGGAGTACGAACATTATTAATAGCATATTTAACTTCATCAATAAGTTTTAAAGTCATATCACAACTTTTTTTAATCCTTTTATCATAACGTTCATGATATTTTTTATTCAATCTAACTTTAAAACCTTGATAAGGTTCTAATTTAGAACAGATAGAAACAGTGTAAGTATGTATAGGTAAAAAATTTAAATCTATTAGTTCAATTGACTTTTTTAATTCTTTCCAATAGTATGCGTTTTTATTTTCATTTTCAATATTTTTACTAACATCCAAAGAAATATTTTTTAAGCTCGAAAGCCATGTTCTGCATATTCCTTGCATCATGTCAACTATGCTTCCAGTCATAGATCTTATTACAACATGAGCAAAAACATCTTCAGTATTATTAGAACTATTATGAATTACCGAACCAGAAGTCCAATCAAGAAAAATGCTATCCCCATCATCTATTGTTTCCATTTTTGTAACATCTATTTTTTTATCATAATCATGGAATAGAAGATATGCAGGTGAATTATTAACAGAAAATTGTATTTTATTTGTATCAAAAAAATACTTAAAACCAGTTTCATTAAATAATTGATCTTGTTTATCATATATGGAGATATCTGAATCTAAAAACTTATTTTTAACCATATCAATTTTATCACTCATCCCAATTTTATTCATTAACAATGGAATAATAAAACCTATTAATGACTGCTCTTGATCATTATAATTAACTTTTATTTTCATCATCGCATCAGGAATACTAAAACCTTGAACTATATTATCTGGAATTTCAAACTCAATATCTGCCAAGGTATAAGATAAAGGCTTAAATAAATACAAATCTAAATTAACTTTTATATTATAATTTTTATCCTTAATCTGGACTATATGTAAATTATCGACCAACTCATTAATAACTAAGCACTCATAGTCATTTCCAGGGAAAATAACTTTTTTAGAAATTTTTATATCTTCATTTAAATCTGATAATAAAATTAATTGCTTATCTAAATCTCGATGGGCAGAAGTAGCAAAACATATTCCTATATTACATTTCATATACTATATCTCCTTTTGAAATTCTAATCCATATGGCTCTGGCTTAAATCCTAGCTCAACATTGATAAGATACATTGGATTATTTTCTTCAT
>MDSW01218941.1_pt1 | contig 26411 bp, 32 predicted proteins | sample 811171 | NCBI WGS metagenome assembly MDSW01 (sample SAMN05326641, study PRJNA326480) | marine metagenome | isolation source: seawater | place: Atlantic Ocean: North West | collected 2012 | reverse complement strand
TTATTGATAAAAAAGGTGGGACATCCCAAGGCAACAATCCAAATAATATTAATATACCTAGGGGATCAGGAGCTGATAAATCAACTATCCATCCATAAAAAGGAGCATGATACATTTCTATTGTAACAAAAAGAACTTTATATAAAGAAAAAAAGATAGGTATCTGAACAAATATTGGTAAGCAACCAGCTACTGGATTTGCACCTTCTTTTTTATATAATGCCATTAATTCTTGTTGCATTTTTTGTCTATCATTTGGGTAGGTTTCTTTCAATCTTTGCATTTCAGGCTGTAACTTTTTCATTTTAGCCATAGATTTAAAAGATGAATGGGCCAGTGGGAAAAGTATAATCCTCATTAAAACTGTAAATGCAATTATTGCTAGTCCAAAATTACCAACATAATTATAAAACCAATTTATAGAGTATGAAATAGGTTTAGTTAAAAAACTAAACCAACCCCAGTCGATAGCATCAGTGAAACGAGAAATATTTAATTTTTTACTATAATTATTTAAGACATCTAAGTTTTTTGCTCCAGCAAATAACAATCCTTCATAAGAAAATGATTGATTAGATAAAATATTAAAAGATTCTCCAACGTAACCTGTTCTATAATTGTCTCTACCATTATTACCGTATCTAAAATTTACATTTATTGATCCATTTTTGTTTGGTATCAATACTGACATCCAATACTTATCTGTAAAACCAAGCCAACCGCCAGAAGACTTGTTATCACAATATGATTTTTTTGTATTAATTGATGATGAACAATCATCTAACAAGTCATCATAATCTTTTTCAATTAATTCATCATTCAACAAACTAATTAAACCTTCATGTAAGATAAAAAAATTAATAGTTTTTGGAGTATTAATTCTTTTTATTAATCTGTATGGAAAAAGTTCTAAATTTTTAGCACTTTTATTAATTACCTCTTGTTTAATTGAGAACATATATTTGTCATCAAGTTCATACGTAATTTTAAAAGTAATGTTTTGATTATTTATCCAAGTTAAAATAACTTGATTTTCACTATCTAGTTCAGAGGAATTAGATTTCCATATTGTATTTAAGTCAGGCAAATCAACATTTGTATCAGATATTTCTTTCCATCCAACTTCTACATAATAAGGATTTGACGTTCCATCAGGTAAAAATAAATCTATATTTTTTGCATTTTCATCCAAGCTAGTTTTATAATTATTTAGAGATAAATCATCTAAAATAGCACCTTTAAGATTAATTGATCCTTTTAAAAATAGTGTATTTATATTTACTCTTTTATTATTTTTTAGCACCTCTTCTTTTGGTTGAATATCGTTTATTGTAATGGAAGAATTATCATCAATAGAAGTTGCAGGTTTTAAAGTATCTTCACTATCAATATTTGTATTCTGAATAGGTTGTGATGGAAAAAAAATTTGAAAAAAAACTATAATTGCAATTGAAATTCCAATAGCTAAAAATAAATTTTTTTGTTCATTCATTTTATTTCCTTTTTATTGAATTCATGGACAGGATCATAACCAGATCCTCCAAAGGGATGACATTTAAATAATCTCTTTATCCCTAACAAACAACCTTTTAATAAACCGTAATTATTTAATGCAGTAATAAAATATTCTGAACAAGTAGGAAGATATCTGCAATTTTTTCCAAATAAAGGAGAAAGTACAAGTTGATATGTTTTTATTAAAAATATCAATGGGTATATTAAAAATTTATTTTTCATTAATTTTTGCTTTTAATTCTTTAAACAATTCTTCAAAAGATGTTTCTAATATTGTAGGCTTTGCTATTAACACATAATAAGAATTAATTTTACAATTTATCAATATTTTTTTTGCTAATTCTCTCATAATTCTTTTTGCTTTATTTCTTTTAAATGCTTTACCAATTCTTTTTGTAGCAGTATAACCAAATCCTATTCTATCATTCAAAGGTTGGTTTGGAAGAATTTGAATATTTATATTTTTTCCCATAATATAATTTCCCTTATTTTTGATAATAGTAAAGGTTGAACGTTCTTTAATTGTAAATACAGGTTGGGCCATATGGCCATTTTAAACGCTAAGTCGAGCTCTACCTTTCGCACGACGTTTGTTGATTATTTGACGACCTGCTTTTGATGCCATTCTAGCACGAAAACCATGCCTTCTTTTTCTTATTAAGTTACTAGGTTGATAGGTTCTTTTCATAATTCAAAATATTTTCAGCCCTATTAAGAATTGATCGTGTATAAGTCAAATAGTTAGTAGAAATAATAATGAAAATACTTAAGGAATTGAAAGAAACAAAGCTTTTTTTACAAAAAATTAGGAAAAAAAAGATAAAAATTGCTTTAATTCCGACAATGGGATGCATTCATGAAGGTCATCTTTCTTTAATAAGGGAGTCTATTAAATTAAATTACTATTCATTAGTGACAATTTTTGTCAATCCAACCCAATTTAACAATCAAAAAGATTTTGAAAATTACCCAAATCAGCTTGAAACAGATATTGAAATTCTTAAAAAAAATAATTGCAATCTTCTATATTTGCCTTTTCAAGATGAATTATATCCAAATGGATTAATTAGAAAAAAAACAATATTTAAATTTCGTAAGTTGCTTTGTGATAATTTTCGACCTGGACATTTTGATGGAGTTACAACAGTTGTAGAAAATTTTTTTAAAATTTTAAAACCAGATATAGCTTTTTTTGGTGAAAAAGATTTTCAACAATTAAAAATAATAGAACAAATTGTTATTAATAACAAACTTCCTATTAAGATCCATGCATGTTCATCAATAAGGAATAGCAATGGTATGAGTCAATCCTCAAGATATAAAAATTTTACAAAAAAACAAATTAATATTTTTAATATCATTTCAAATATTTTAAAAAGAAATATTGGTTTACTGAAAATTGAAATTAAATTACAAACTATTAACTATTTAAAAGAAGAGCTTTTAAATTCAGGAGTAAGTAAAATAGATTATTTAGAAATAAGAGAAGAAAAAACATTAAATCTCACAAACAAAAATAAAAATGCCAGATTATTTGTTGCATTTTATATAGATGAAATAAGAATAATTGATAATTTTTTATTATATTAAGGAATAAGCCAGTTAAATTTAATTATTTTATTTTCTATATTAATATTTAGTCTTCTATGACCCGAAGAAGCTAAGTAAAGCCAATCAATATTTTTAATTTTATTTTCTATTACTGTAAAATTATTATATCCTTTTTCGCTTTCATCTTTAGTGGGATCAACGCCCTTTAAGTGATCTGGTATTCCATCTTCAGGAAATGATGTTTTAGAGCTAGGAAATTTTTCAGTTAAATAACATTTACGACTTGATAAACGAGTTTCTTTCCATGCTTTTTGAGTGATATTATTTTGATTTTGAATATATGAAATTGTATTTATTCTTAATTGAATTTTAATTTTATAATCATAAAAAACAAAAAAGCTTTTATTATTTTTTTTTAATTCTAGTATTTTGGGAGATCTATAATCAGTATGAAAATTTAAAATTAGAGATTTATCATCAAATTTTCTAAGTACTACAATTCTAGCATTTGAATTGTCGTTTTTATCTATATTTGAAAAAATTGGTGTATGAAAAGGGTGATTCCTTTCCTTAACACCTTTAACTAATAAGTTTTTTATATTATCAAATATTAAATTTGGATTTTCATCAAAAATAGCCATAATTAATAACCTATATAGGAGAAAATATATTATTTGTTAGTAAATGAATAATTATACTTCAAAATTTTTGCTAAATATTGATTCTGTGAAAGAATTATATAATATTTTTAGTAAAGAATCTGATAAAATTTATTTAGTAGGCGGCTGTGTAAGAGATTCGTTTTTAGAAAAAGAAATAAAGGATTTTGATATAGCTGCAAAGCTTCAACCAAAAAAAATTATAGAAGTTTTAAATAATCACAATATTCGATACAAAAATTTTGCTTATAGATTCGGATCTATAAATGCGAATATTAATAATCAAAAATTTCAAATTACATCTCTAAGGGAAGATATTAATCCAACTGGAAGAGATACCAATATTCTTTTTACAAATAGTTTGAGAAAAGATGCAATGAGAAGAGATTTTACCTTTAATGCTTTTTATCTATCAAAAGATGGAATGGTTAAAGATTTCTTTAATGGACAAAAAGATATAAATAAAAAAATAGTGCGCTTTATTGGTAATCCATCAAATCGTATTAAGGAAGATTATTTAAGAATTTTTAGATATTATAGATTTTTAGGTCTATTTGAAAAACCAAATTATGTTGAAAATTATGAATCAATCATTAATGATTCTATACATACATCGTTTGATTTTTTATCAAATGATATTATTAGGCAAGAAATTTTAAAGATGTTTAAAATGCCTTATGTATTAAATTGTTTTTTTGAAAATGGACTGAACAGTAAAAAAAGAGAATGGGTGAAGATTACCTATAATTATTTTAAAAAAAATAATTATAAAATGGGACTTAACAAATGTTTAAATAAAATTGATTTATTAATTGTATAAGAACAATTAATAAATATTTTAGATTAATTAATAAATTACTAAGATTTCAATTGACGTTGAGCCTCACCAACAACCATTGCAACCGCACTGCTAACATTCATTGACCTTAATTTTTCTTTAATTGGAATAGTAATTTTTTTGTTAACACATTCATGCACAAATTTTGGGACTCCTGCACTTTCTTTTCCAAATATTAAAATATCATCATCTTGAAAATTATATTTAGTATAATTATTTTTTGATTTTGTTGTCAAAAGGATCAATCTATAATTGTTGTCAAGTGACCAATTATAAAAACTTTTCCAGTCAATGTGAATTGTGTAATTAACATAATTAATATAATCCATTGCAGCACGTCTAAATCTTTTATCATCAATTATAAATCCAGTTGGACCTATGATTTCAACATCAATGCCAAGGCATGCGCTTGTTCTTAAAATATTGCCAGTATTTTGCGGAATATCAGGTTCAAATAAAGCTATTCTCATATTTAAAATTCAAAAAAATTTGCAGTTATCATAATTTCAAGGAATAACAAGTAGCGACAAGCTGTCAAAAAAAAAATAAAATACCTTAATTTTTTAGTTTATAAGATTATATATATTTTATGCAAGATACCAAAACTAATAAAAAGTATAAAAATTCATTTTTAAATTGGATAGAATTTCGTCTACCCATAGTTTCTTATTTTGAAAAAGAATACATAGATTATCCAATGCCAAAAAATTGCAATTATTTTTGGAGTTTTGGAGCATTAGCAACAATTTTATTAGTAGTTTTAATTGTAACAGGTATTTTTTTAGCAATGAATTATACAGCTCATACAGATTTGGCATTCAATAGTGTTGAACGCATTATGAGAGATGTAAATTATGGTTGGTTACTTAGATATTTACATTCAAATGGAGCAGCATTCTTTTTTATAGTTGTTTACATTCATATAATGAGAGGAATGTATTACGGTTCATATAAATATCCAAGAGAACTAAATTGGATACTTGGAGTATTTATTTTTTTATTAATGATGGCAACAGCTTTTTTAGGATATACATTACCATGGGGTCAAATGTCTTATTGGGGTGCAACTGTTATTACGAATCTTTTTAGTGCCATTCCAGTTATTGGTGACGGCTTAAAAACTTGGATACTAGGAGATTATAATGTTGGAAATGCTACTCTTAATAGATTTTTTGCACTTCATTATGTTTTACCTTTTGTTATTTTAGGAGTTGTAGGTCTGCATGTAGCTGCCGTTCATGTTCATGGATCAAATAATCCTGATGGAATAGATATAAAATCAAAAAATGATACTGTGAATTTTTTTCCTTACATGATTATTAAAGATACTTTAGCTGTGTGTGTTTTTGGTTTTGTAATTTCAGCTGTTGTTTTTTTTGGTCCAAATTTAATGGCAGAAGTTGATAATTATATTCCTGCAAATCCTATGGTAACTCCATCGCATATTGTTGCTAATTGGTATTTAGCACCTTTTTATGCAATTCTACGCGCAGTACCTGATAAACTTGGAGGAGTTGTATTAATGTTTGCAGCAATTTTTATTTTATTTTTCTTACCATGGTTAGATAGATCTAAAATCAGAAGTTGTAATTATAGGCCAATTTATAAATGGCTTATGATGCTATTTTTTGTAAACTTTTTTGTTTTAGGTTATGTTGGAATGTTGCCTGCTGAAGGCATATATTTGACAATTGCGAGAATTGGTTTGATTTACTATTTTGTATTTCTTTTGATAGTTACTCCTTTGATTAGTAAAATTGAAAAACCTCCCCAACTGCCATCTAGTATAAATGAAGTATTTCAAAAAGGTAGTTCCGTGGAATCTATTCCTGATAGAAAGCTAGTTAAATGAAAATAAAAATTATATTAATTTTTTTATTTGTATTTAATTCTACATTAAATGCAGCAAATTTAAAAAAAGATATGCCAAAGCATGACTGGTCATTTAATGGAATATCTGGAAAATTTGACAAATCATCAGTTCAAAGAGGATATAAAGTCTACCGTGAAGTATGTTCAGGATGCCATTCTATGAGCTTACTTTATTATAGAGATTTAATTGATATTGGTTTTACAAATGATGAAATTAAATCAATCGCTTCTGAATATACAGTCTTGGATGGGCCAAATGATGAAGGAGAAATGTTTGAAAGATCTGCGAAACCTTCAGACCATTTTGTTTCTCCCTATATGAATGAACAAGAGGCAAGGTATAGTAATAACGGCTCTTACCCACCTGATTTATCAGTAATTACAAAAGCAAAACTATATGGACCTGACTACATTTATAATCTCCTTGTAGGATATACTGATCCTCCAAAGGATTTTGAACTAGGTGAAGGTATGTATTACAATAAATGGAAGGAGGGTCATCAAATTGCAATGGCCCAACCTCTTGATGAAGGATATGTAGACTATGATGACGGAACAGACAACAGTTTACCTCAGTTAGCAAAGGATCTTACAACTTTTTTAGTTTGGTCGGCTGAGCCTGAACTAGAAGAAAGAAAAAGTTTAGGAATTAAAGTAATGTTGTTTTTTATAATTGCTGGATTGTTAGTTTATTTTGTTAAATTAAGGCTTTGGAGAACAATATCTAAACATTAAATAAAAAATGCATAATATCACCATCTTTAACTAAATAATTTTTTCCTTCCTGTCTCATTTTACCTGACTCTCTACTTCCAGCTTCTCCATTATATTTTATATAATCTTTATATGATATAGTTTCTGCTCTGATAAATCCCTTTTCAAAATCAGAATGAATTTTTCCTGCAGCTTGAGGAGCTAAAGTATTTTTTTTAATAGTCCATGATCTAGTTTCTTTAGGGCCACATGTATAATAATTAACTAAATCTAATAATTCATATCCTGCCTTAATTACCTTATTTAAAGTTGTTTCTTTTAAATTAAGTGTTTTAAGTAATTCAAGTTTATCTGATTTATCATCCAGTTCAGCGATTTGAGCTTCTATAGAAGCAGATATAATTACAGATTGACAATTGAATTCTTTGGATTTCTCTTCAACCATATTTGATAAATTATTACCTTCTATAATCGATTTCTCATCGACATTACAAACAAACAACATTGGTTTAAATGAAATTAAATTTAAAGATTTAAAGAAATCAATTTCTTCGTTTTCTAATTCATTTTGATTAACATTTATATTGGAATTAATCTTTTTAATAATTTTATCTACAAAAGATAATTGTTTGCTGTAATGTTTATCTTGCTTGCTTTTCTTTTCTAATGATAATTTTTTATTTTCTAAAGTTTCAATATCTGAAATTTTAAGTTCAGTTGATATTGTTTCAATGTCGTCAATAGGGTTTATATTTGATGAAACATGAGAAATATTAGTGTCTTCAAAACACCTTACTACATGAACAATTACATCAACTTCTCTAATATGAGATAAAAATTTATTTCCTAATCCTTCGCCGCTAGAAGCACCTTTTACAAGACCAGCAATATCAACAAAATCCATGTATGCTGGAATAATTTTTTCACTTTTAGCTAACTTACCTAATATTTCTAGTCTTTGATCAGGAACACTTACTCTTCCTACGTTAGGCTCAATTGTGGCAAAGGGATAATTAGCTGCTTCGGCTTTGTTTGATTCCGTTAAAGCATTAAATAATGTAGATTTGCCAACATTTGGCAATCCAACAATACCACATTTAAAGCCCATAATTTTTTTGTTCTTCTGCTATTTTTGTTAAAAAAAGACTAGAATCTGTAAAAACTAAATTAAAATTTTTAGTAACAATTTCAAGTTTTTGATAAATAATTTTTTTTTCTTCTTTTAAAAAATTTGACAAAACATATTTGGAAACAAGTTTTTTATCTCCTGGATGCCCTATGCCTATACGAATACGAAAGTAATTTTTTCCAATATTATCATCAATACTTTTTAAGCCATTATGACCGCCGTTACTTCCACCATTTTTTATTTTTACTTTAGAGATTCCAAGATCTAAATCATCATGAATAACGTATAAATTACTAGATTTTATCTTATAAAATTTTAAGATCTCTGCAACGACATCACCAGAAAGATTCATGAAATTTTGAGGCTTAATTAACAAACAATTTTTATTAGTAATCTTACCACTGAAAAGTTCTTTATTTTTATTTTTTTTTATTAATTTGAAGTTATATTTATTAAAGATGCTATCTATTAATTTAAATCCAATATTATGTCTCGTGTTAACATATTTATTTCCTGGATTTCCAAGACCACAAATTAAATACATTTTAAATTACTTTTATTTTATTTATTTAGATTCTTCTTTTTTATCTTCTTTTTTATCTTCTGTTTTATCTTCTGTTTTATCTTCTGTTTTCTCTTTATCATCCGAAGATTCATCTTTAGATGCTTCTTCTGTTTCCTCTGTTTTTACTTCTTCAACTTCTACAGTAGGTGGAACTAAAGTAGCAATTACAAAATCTCTATCAGTGATTGTAGGATTTACATCTTCTGGTAAAGCTATACTACTTATTTTGACAGCGTCACCAATCTCACTCTCTTTTAAATCAAAAGTTAATTTGTCAGGGATTTTATTTGCATTACAATTTAATTCGACTAATCTTCTAACTAAGTTTAAAACCCCACCTTTTTTTAAACCTGGACAAACATCTTGATTTAAAAACTCTACTGGGACCTCAACAGTTACTTTGGTATCATCCTGTACTTTAAGGAAATCAAAATGAATCAGCTTATCTGAAACAGGATGATATTGTAATTGTTTAGGTAAAATTTTCTCAACTTTACCATCTATTTCTAAATCAATTATATTTGTGTAAAACGAGCCAGTTTCCATTAATTTTTTTAATATTTTGCTTTCAAATGCTATTTTTGTAGCCTCAGTTCCTTTTCCATATACAATTCCTGGAACTAAACCTTTATTTAAAAGTGTTTTATTAGAACCATTTTCTTTAGATCTTAAAATTGCCTTATAATTTTCCATAATTTTTAATCAAAAAGAGCAGAAACAGAAGAATCACTGTTAATTCTTTTTATTGCCTCTCCCATTAAAGGAGCAATACTTATATGTCTAATATTTTTTGCATTTTTTACTTCTGTAGAAGCCTCAATGCTGTCGGTTAATACTAATTCTTTAATTTGAGAATTTTGAATTCTTTCAAGAGCGTTTCCAGATAATACACCATGAGCTATGTATGAATAAATCTCTTTAGCACCATTATTTTTTAGAGCTTTAGCTGCATTGCAAAGTGTGCCTGCAGAATCTGCAATATCATCAAGCAAAATACAAGTTTTATTTTCTACTTCCCCAATGATATTCATAACTTCTGATTCTCCAGCTTTTTCTCTTCTTTTATCAGCTATCGCTAAACCAGCATTCATTCTTTTAGCAAATGCTCTCGCCCTAACAACACCACCAACATCAGGTGATGCAATTACCAAATTTTCACTATCTTTAAATTTTGATTTCATATCTTTAATAATTGGTGGAGCTGAAAATATATTATCAAGAGGAATATCAAAAAAACCTTGAATTTGACCAGCATGTAAGTCCATAGTTAAAACGCGATCAGCTCCTGCAGAAGTAATTAAATTTGCTACTAATTTTGCAGTTATAGGAGATCTTGGCCCTGTTTTTCTATCTTGTCTTGCATAACCATAGTAAGGCATTACCGCAGTGATTCTGTTAGCTGAGCCTCTACGAGCAGCGTCAATGGTTATCAATAATTCCATTAAATGGTCATTTGCTGGATGTGAAGTTGACTGAATTATAAAAACATCTTCTCCCCTAATATTTTCATTAATCTCTACAAATATTTCATTATCAGTAAATTTTCTAATTGATGCATCAGATAACTTTACACCAATATGCGAAGTAATTGCCTCTGCTAATTCCTTGTTACTATTACAAGCAATAATTTTCATTTAATTGTTTATAACCATTAAAGCAGAATTAAAATAGATCAAGTCTAAACATTTTACTTAAAACTAATTATATTTATCATTCTTCCAGTTTCCAATCTATTTTTATGAAAAGACCTTCGATAACTGAAAAAAAGACTAGGGTTTTTATATGTGTCTTGATTTACATTATAAACATTAGATATACCACAGGCTCTAAATTGAAACTTTATTAAACCTCTCATGTCAAATAAATCTTTATCCTTATTTTTTCTGTAAAAAAATTTTTTAAAATTATTATTAGTTTTAATGAAGTTATTTTTAAATTCACTATTTACTTCAAAATTGTTTTTTGCCAAACAAGGTCCAATTATTACAATTATATTTTTCAGATTTTTATTAATTTTTTTTATTTTGTTAATTGAACTTTCTGCAATATTTTTTAGGCATCCTTTCCACCCAATATGTAAAACACATATAAATGTATTTTTTTTATCAAATAAAAAAACTGGCGTACAGTCTGCAGTTAGTACAGCAAGAGAAATTGATTTATCTTTTGTAATTAATCCATCTCCTTTTAATTTATTTGTAAAATTTTTTTTATTAATTTCAATCACTTTATTTGAATGGATTTGATTTAATAATTTTAATTTTTTATTTTTTATATTTAATAATTGCATTGATAGACTAATATTTTTTTTTACTAAATTAGTTTTGTCTTTGCTACTATAACTACAATTCAATGAACTATAATTATTTTTTGAATACCCACCATTGCGGGTAAAAAAACCATAATCTATTTTTGAAAAATTTTTGTTATTTAACTTTAGGTAATTTTTTTTCATAGAGATGAAATAATTAAAACTTTAAAATGTTTTCCCATTTTATTATTATTAGTTAAAATATCAAAACCTTCTTCAATAATACGTTTTTCTTTTTCATTAGTATTTTTCTTTAGGAAATTTTTTCTTGTAATTATACCATTAGATATTAAAAAATCTTTTTGTGTACAAAATTCAGCAACTTTTAATTTATATTTACTTGTTATATTTATAAGTTTTTCAAAATTTACTAGAGATGATATATCTTGTTCGCCAATATTTTCAAATATATGGGTTTTTTGGTGTCTAGATATGAATTGGAGAGTAAAATTTCTTATTGGATCTTTATATCCATAATCTATTAAAATTATTATACCCTTATTTTTAACAATGTGTTTACACAAGGTTTGAAAAATTTTTTCTCTGTCATGTGACAATTCAGCAATTCCATATTTTTCATATCTTGATAATTCTTTTAAATCCTTTGCTGAAGTGACTCTTTTATCCAAAACAGAAAAAATATCTAAATCTTTATCGTATTTTACAAATTTTTCATACCAATCTGATTTTTTATAAAATTGTCGTATAGGCAAACAATCAAAAAATTCATTAGAATATATTATACTAGGTTTATTATTATTAATTTTAAAATACTCTAACCATTTTATTTTTTTTAAATTTAGTTTATCAAAGTTCTCTTTTTGAATTTTTATTAGTTTTTTATTTTTTTCAATTAACTTGATATCAGCATTTTTTATAAAATTATTATTTAACTTAGCTGTTTTTAAAATATCATTAAGTAATGTTCCTTTTCCAGGACCTAATTCTATTAAGTTAAAACTTGATTTTATATTTTTAATCCAATAATTTAAAATATAGGCACCTAAAATTTCACCAAATAATTGAGAGATTTCTGGTGATGTTATAAAATCTTTGCTTTGACCAATTGGATTTTGAGATAAATAATATGAATTTTTATCAAAAAGTGAAAATGAAATAAATTTATCAATTCTTATTGGTTTTTTAATTTTTTTTATTAATTTTTCTCTTAAATTCATGATTTTTTGAAAATTAAAATACCAAAAAGAAGTAATGGGATACTCAACACTTGACCCATAGTTAAAAAATTAAATAGCAATCCTATGTGAACATCCGGTTCTCTAAGAAATTCAATTAGTATTCTAAATAGTGAATATAAAACTAAAAACAAACTGCTTATTTTGCCAATTTTAGGTTTTTTTCTTTTAAATAAAAAATATGACAAAATAATTATAAATAATATAATGCCTTCAAATAAAGCTTCGTATAATTGCGAAGGATGCCTAGGATTTAAGTCAACTTCAGGATATATAATTGCAATTTGAAAATTAGTTATTCTCCCATATAGCTCATTATTAATGAAATTAGCGATACGGCCTAAAAATAAACCAATAGGAGCGGCAATAGAAACTAAATCTGAAAGATAAAAAAATTGAATTTTATTTTTTTTTGAAAATAAATAAATTGAAATAATAATACCTAATAAACCACCATGAAAGGACATTCCACCGGTCCAAATTTTGAACAAGTATATTGGCTCTTTTAGAAAAAATGAAAATTGATAAAATAAAACATATCCAATTCTTCCACCTAAGATTACACCTAATATTGACCAAAGAAAAAAACTATCAATTTGTTTGTTAGATAGTGAGTTTAAATATAGTGAATTAATTTTTTTTATTAAAAAAGATCCTAATAAAAAACCAAGGATGTATGCTAAACTGTACCATCTAATATCAATAAAACCTAAGGATAAAATAACAGGATCTATTGAAGGTTTTAAAAAAATCATTATATCTAATTAAACTAAAATACTTATGGTGAACAAAAATAAAATACTTTCTGACCTTTCTAAAATGGCTATAGATGCTATGAGCACATTATCTGGCGTTAAAAAGGAAATAGATACTATAGTTAGTTTAAAAGTGGATAAAATAATCAATAAGATGAATTTGGTGAAGAGAGAAGAATTTGAAGTTCTTAAAAAAATGGTTCAAAAATCTCTGGTTAACAAAGAAAAAATAAAAAAAACTGCTAAAAAAAAGCAATCTTCAAAGAAAAAGTCAAAAATAATCAAAAAAAACAAGAAAAACTAAGTTTTATTCACAAATTTCAAGTTTTAATTATAAATGAGCTTGCAAAAAGCCAATCTAATTTAGTAAAACTACATCTAGTAGTAAAAATATATTAGCTACTAAATAGAGTATGGATACAGAAAATTTTGATTTAAATCCGATTGATGTAGTTGAAGAAGTAATTTATCAAAAAAAATGGAACTTTAGTAGGGCAGCTGACCATGAATTGGTTGCAGAAATAGCATCTCATTGGTGCCAGTATAGATTATATTTTAATTGGTCTGAAAACATAAGCGCTATGAGTTTTACTATAACTTTTGATATGTGCTTTCCTCAAACAAAATTTATGAAAGCTTATGAATTAATTGGATTGATCAATGAAAGACTTTGGATTGGTCATTTTGATATTACTAATAAAAATGGGATTCCAGCATACAGACATACTGTATTATCATTATCTGACAGCTACTTATTGCACAAAAAACTTGAAGATTTAGTAGATATTGGAATTTATGAATGCGAAAAATATTACCCATCATTTCAACAAGTTTTATTTGATGATATAATACCTCAACAGGCTGTACGTAATATTAATTTTGAAGTAATAGGTCGAGCTTAAAACTTTATTTAATAATTTATTAACATATAATTCATCCATGAATAATATTCTTATGATAGGTTGTGGGCATATGGGATCAGCCCTTTTAAAAAAATGGACTGAGTCTAAAAGTAACAAAATTACGGTTATTGATCCAATTAAGTGCAATAAAATAAAAAAAAAATATAAAAAAACTAAGGTTATAGTTTTTAAAAAAGTTAATAATAAAATCGACACTAAAAAATTTGATATTGTTGTTTTAGCTGTTAAACCACAAATTGTCTCCAAAGTATTAAAAGATTATAATTTATTATATTTTAAAAAAACATGTGTTTTAATTAGTATAATAGCAGGTAAGAAAATCAGCTTTTTTCAAAAAAATATCCCTAATATAAGTCAAATCATTAGAGTAATGCCAAATATGCCAGCTTTAATAGGTGAAGGAGTCTCATGTATTACTTCTAATAAAAATGTTACTAAATTTAATAAAAATTTAGTTCAAAAATTATTTTCTAAAGTAGGTATTGTTGTATGGTTAAATAATGAAAAAGAAATAGATATTTCTACAGCAATTTCAGGAAGTGGCCCTGGTTATATTTTTTATTTAGTAGATGCAATTGAAAAAGCTTCAAATAAATTAGGTTTAAATAAAAATATTAACAATAAAATAGTTTTGCAAACATTTTTAGGATCTTTAAAGTTATTGATGAATTCAAAAAATACAGCCAAAGAATTAGCTGATAAAATAGCTATAAAAGGGGGCACAACTGAAGCAGGAATAAAATTAATGAAAGATAAAAATTTAGAGAAAATTATTGTTTTAGCACTTCGATCTGCTCATCAAAGAGCTAAAATTTTGAGTAAAATTCAATGAATAAATCAGATATTCAAATTGCAAAAAAAACATTACTATTATTGGAAAAAAAATCTTGGGAAAATATTAAACTTAATGATTTAAAAACAAATTATAAAAAAAGTTTGAAAACTTTCAAATCTAAAAATGATTTGTTAAAAAATTTAAACCGTTATATTGACTATTGTTTAAATATTGAAATAAAATCTATAGAAACATCTTCTCCTAAAGATATGCTTTTTGAAGTTATTATGGCCCGGTTTGATATTTTGCAAAAAAATAGGAAATCTTTTGTAATGTTATATGATTATTTTAAATTAAAACCTCAAAAATTGTTATTTTTACTTCCATCTTTCTTAGAAAGCATGTTGATCACCGCCTCTTTAGCTAAAATTAATATAAAGGGTATTAATGGATCTATAACAATAAAGGGGATTTTTGTTATTTATATAGCGACATTTTTTAAATGGGTGGATGACACTTCAAATTCTCTTGAAAAAACAATGACAGTTCTTGATCAGTATCTTACTTACGTATTAAAAATAAAGAAATATATAAATAGATGAAAAATATAATTGAATTTAATGAATTTAATAAAGTAGATATTAGAGTTGGAACAATTTTGGATGCAAAAGAAAATCATAATTTAAAAAAACCTTCGATAGTTTTAACAATTGATTTTGGGGAAGAAATTGGTGTAAAAAAAAGTTCAGCTCAGCTAAGAGAAAACTATTCAATAGATAAATTATTAAATAAACAAGTTGCAGCAGTTATAAATTTTAAACCAAAACAAATTGGAAACTTAATTTCAGAAGTTCTAGTGCTTGGCTTTCCTGATGATAATAATGAACCAGTATTAATATCTCCTGATTTTAAAATTCAAAATGGAGGAAAACTTTATTAACTAAATAGGAAGGGATATAGTAGATTTTAAACCACCAAGTTCAGCAGAAGAGCTTAATTTTATATCACCTCCATGAGATCGAATAATATCCCTTGTTATTGATAAGCCCAAGCCACTTTCTCCTTTAAGTTTATTTCTAGAAGGATCTAAAGTAAAGAATGGTTTAAAAACATCTTCATAATTTTGATTGGGGATACCAGGTCCATCATCTTCAAAAACTATTTCACACCCATCTTGAATTAATTTAATATTTATTTTAATTTTATTTGCATAACGTAGTGAATTATCAATAATATTTTGGAATGCCCTTTTTATTTGTAAGGGTCTGGCTGAAGTAATAATTTTGTTATTTTCTTCATAAATTATTTTAGATTTGTTTATGTTTAAGTTTTTTATCAATTCTTTAATAATTTCATTGATAGAAATATTCTCAATTGGTTCAGGCGCTTCTGTTCTTACAAAACTTACATAGCTATCTAACATCGCTGTCATTTCCTTAATGTCTAATTCAAGTTCAGATTTTGCCTTTTCATCTTTTAGTAATGAAAGTTGAAGTTTCATTCTAGTAAGTGGAGTCCTTAAATCATGACTTACTCCAGCCAACATATCAGTTCTTTGTTTTAAAAATCTTTTAATTCTTGTACGCATTTGATTAAATGCATTAACCGTTTGTCTAATTTCACTTGCTCCAGTACTTTTTAACTCAGGCGCTTCCAATCCTCTTCCAAAGGTTTCAGCTATTATTGCCAATCTTTTTAAAGGGCGCAATTGCTTATTCATAAAAAAATATGAAAAAAATAACAGAATCAAAGAAGCAAAAATCATCCATAGCAAAAATACAAAAGCAGACTCACTATAGAGTCTATCTTTATCTACGTTTACTAAAAGTAAGTTTTTTTCAATTTTTATAGCTATTGTTGCTCCTTTATCTAAATTACTTAGATCATATAAAAATGGCTTACCCAATTCTTCCAATGCTTGATTTAGTCGTCTCGAAAGAATTCCCCTAGATGAACTAAAAGATAATGAATTTATCTCAATACCCTCTTCAATTTTAACAAGCATTTTAAAGTCATCTTTAGCAATTTGAATTGCTTCATTTTTTAAATCCTGATCAATTAATTTTACGATAACATTTATGTCCGCAACTACTGACTGAGTTAATCTTTTTGAAATTATGTTCCAAGATGTTTGATAAAAAATTAAAGAAGTAATAACAACTAAAACAATTATTGGTAAAAAAATAATAATAATTGATCGTCCTAAAAGAGAAGATGGTATTAACCTTTTAAATATCATATTTTATCACAAATTAATTTATACCCTTTTCCCCTAATAGTTTTAATAAATTTAGGTTGCTTAGGATTAGTTTCAATTTTTTGTCTTAATCTTGTTACCTGAACATCAACTTTTCTCAATTCTGACTCATCATATTCACTTTCAGCCAACTCTTCTCTTAACACTATCTCATTTCTTTTTTCAATTAATTTTAATAAAAGATTATTTTCTACTTCAGTTAAATAAATTACATTTTCATTGTTTTTTAGCTCTGATTTTGGAATATTAAATATATATTCTCCAAATGAAATATTAGTTAATTCAGAGTCTAGATCTTTATAAAGATTTAAAAAATTTAGAATTCTTAAATATAGTTCTTCAGGTTCAAAAGGTTTTGCTACATAATCATCAGCACCTATTTTTAATCCTTCTATTTTCTCAACATCTTCTCCCATCGCCGTTAGCATGATTACAGGAGTGGGATATTTATTTTTAATTTCCTTAACAAGCTTAATACCATCTCCTGTAGGCATCATTCTATCAAGAATTATTAAATCAAAAATAAAATAATTTATAATCTCATTTGCATTTTCAAAATCATCACATAAATAAACTTCTAAATTTTTTTCAGAAAGATAATCTTTCAATAATTCTCTTAATCTTAGATCATCATCAACAATTAAAATATTTTTTTTCATTATTAGGTATTTATTTCAATAAATTTTTTTTTATTTTTTTCTTCAATCATTGAGAATAAAACTTTTTTAAAACCATTAATATCTTTTTCAGTATAAGATGATAAAACTTTTTTAATTTTTTCAATTTGTATTGTTGTTAACTTAATTTCTAATTCCTCACCTTTTTTTGTAAGTTTAAGATTCTTAGTTCGTTTATCTTTCCCAGTGGAAACTAAAATATATTTTTCTTCAACTAATTGGTTTAAAACTCGAGAAAGGCTTTGTTTAGTTATTTGTAGAATTGCAAGTAATTCCTTGATTGTTAAGTTTTTTTGTTTTCCAACAAAATATATTACTCTATGATGAGCTCTACCAAAATTAATTTTTTCCAATATTTGATCTGGGCCGGCAGTGAAATCCCTGTATGAAAAGAATATTAATTCAATAACTTTCCTTATTTCCCTCTCATTTAAATACAGGGGTGTTAATAATTTATTTAGGTCAGCCATATTGACTTAATTATGCATCACTGATAGTCACTTGTCATTGAAAAATTTTATTAAAATTAAATATTATTATGATTAGAACCTTTGGCAATAGAGAAGGATGGATCTGGATGGACGGTGATTTTGTTCCTTGGTCTGATGCAAAAACCCATATAATTAGTCAAGGATTGCATTATGCAAGTGCTGTCTTTGAAGGAGAAAGGGCTTATGAAGGTAAAATATTTAAATCTGAGCAGCATACAAACAGATTATTCAATTCAGCTAAAATTATAGGAATAAATATTCCTTATTCTGAGGAAGAAATAAATGAAGCAAAATATCAGCTAATTAAAAAAATGAATTATAATGATTGTTATGTCCGTCCCATAGTTTGGAGAGGGAGTAATCTCATGGGATTATCAACTGCTAATTCTAATATACATGTAGCTATCGCAGCCTGGGATGATTGGTCTTCTTATTTTAAAATAGAGGACAGAAAAGCTGGAATAAAGTTAATTACATCTCCATGGAAAAGACCAGCTCCTGATACAGCTCCTTATGAAGCTAAAGCTTCAGGCCCATATATAATTTGCACTTTATCTAAAGAGTTTGCAGAACAAAAAGGCTATCATGATGCTTTAATGTTAGATTATAGAGGCTATGTTGCTGAAGGAACTGGAGCAAATATATTTTTTATTAAAGATAAAAATATTCATACTCCAATTCCAGATTGTTTTTTGAATGGAATTACAAGACAAACTGTTATTGAGATGGTTAAGAGTCAAGGATTTAAAGTTGTTGAACGCCATATTATGCCACAAGAAATATCAAATTATGATGAAGCGTTTTTAACAGGAACTGCAGCTGAAATAACAGCAATTAAGTCTATTGATGAAATAAGCTATTCAACAGGTGATAACTCTTCAACTTTTAAGTTTATGCAAGATTTTAGCAACTTAGTTAAAAATATAAAATAAATTATAACCAATTACTCATTTCATTGTAATATTCTTTTTTCCAAAAGGGTGCATCTTTTTTTAAAAAATCCATAATATAATTACAAGAATCAAAACTATTCTTTCTATGCTCTGCAAAAGTAGCAACTAAGACTATTTTTTCATCTAAAGATAAGGTTCCAAACCTGTGTATTACCAAATAATCAATTAATGACCATTTTTTTTTAGCCTCCGAACATATTTTTTCAATTTGTTTGATTGCCATTTCATTGTAAACTTCTATGTCTAATGATTTAACATCTTTTTTTAGATTTATATTTCTAACATATCCTATAAAAATACTCACACCACCGATATTACTATAATTTGATTTAATTTTTAAAATTTCATCATCTAATATAAAATCTTTTTTCTGAATTTTAATCATTAACCCCCGCTGACAGGTGGAAACAAGGCTATCTCATCATTTGAATTAAATGAAGTATTCTCATAACAATATTCTTTATTTAAAGCAATTCTCAATAAATTTTTATCAAAATGTTTTTTTAATTCAGGATAAATTTTTACAAGATAATTTTTCAGTTCATCAATATCTTTAATTTCTGAAATGTCTATAGATTCACTATCCTTTTTTGTAATATCTTTTATCCATGCAAAATATTTAATTATCATTAAAAGTGTTTTAAACCTGATTTCAAATAATCAAAACCAGTATACAATGTTAATAAACCTGCTAACCACAAAGCAATATTTCCAATAAGCATAATAGGTAAAAGATCTAATTGACTTTCAGATAATATTAATAAAGCTAGAGCAATAAGTTGAATTGTTGTTTTAAGTTTTCCTATTTTAGTTACTGGTACGCTTACTTTTAAACCTGCTAAATATTCTCTTAAACCTGAAACTGCTATTTCTCTCAATAAAATAATCAATGCAGGTATAGTTTCCCAATCAGTAATTACTTCTTTAGATGTTAAAATTAAAATAACTGATGCAACTAACAACTTATCAGCTATTGGATCTAAAAATGTACCAAAATTTGTAATTTCATTCCTTATTCTTGCTAAATAACCATCAAAATAATCGGTAATACTTGCTGAACAAAATAAAATAAAAGCTATCCAACCATAAAATGGACTTTTTAAGTGTATACAAATTAATATTATAGGAATTACAATTATTCTAGCTAACGTTAAAAGATTGGAAATGTTTAATTGCATAATTTTTTTTAGAATAATATTAATTTATTAGCTATTAAAAAATTCAAATAATTTTTTTCCGATAGATATTGGTATATTTTTAACATTTTGCAATTCTTTTAATGATGCTTTTTTAATATTTTCTATATTTCCAAAATGCAAAATTAATATTTTTTTACGTTTTGGTCCAATTCCTGGTAATTTATCAAATATAGATTCTATAGAGCTTTTATTTCTTTTAGATCTATGAGAATAAATTGCAAATCTATGTGACTCATCTCTTATTCTTTGCAAAAAATATAGCAATATATCATTGGTTTTTAATTTAATATTTTGATTTAAAGTGTGAATAATTTCTCTTCCCTTATTTCTATCCTTCCCCTTTGATATAGATATTAATTTTATATTTAATTTTAGATTTGTAATAATTTTTTTTGCACTATTAAATTGCCCCCTACCTCCATCAATTATAATAACATCAGGTTTAATTAAATCATTATCAATTTTTAATTTATTTAATCTTCTGTATAGGACTTCTTCCATCATATAATAGTCATCAAATTTAGAAATGATTTGGTTTTTTAGATCATATTTAATATTATACTTTCTATAGCTCGAGGTGTTAAACCCTTCTTTATCAACTACAATCATAACACCTAAAGCATTTTTTCCAAAAGTATGACTATTATCATATGCCTCAATTCTGGTAGGTATTGATTTAAGTTTCAATAATTTTTTTAACTTAATTAAAGCTTCTTGATGAGTTTGAATATTATTTTTTCTCAACTTTATATTCTCTGAAGCATTTTTTTCAGCTAATAATAAATGCTGGTATTTTTCTCCAGATTTTGGTTTTAATATTTTAATTTTATTTTTACTTTTTAAGTTAAGAAAATTTTCTACTTCTTTAAAATTTTTCTCTTCTATATTAATTATAATTTTAGGAGGCACATCATTTTTTGAATAAAATTGATAAAGAAAAGACTCAAGTATCTCTTTATTTTCTGCATTAATATCATGTATAGGAAAAAAAGATTTATTTCCGTAGTTACTCCCATTTCTATAAAATTTACCATGTATACAGCTTTTTCCATTTAAAATTTTAATTGCAAATATATCAATATTTCGCATGTCTTTAATATAAACAGATTGATATTTTTGGATTTGGTTAATTGATTTAATTCTATCTCGAATACGTGCTGCATCCTCATACATTCGATTATTACTTGCTAAATTCATTTCACTAGTGAGTTTTTTTACAATTTTTTTTGTACTGCCTTGAAGAAATTTTTTTGCATCTTCAATGCTTTCTTTATATTTTTTATCTGTAATATAGTCTACACAAGGTGCACTACATCTTTTAATATCATATAGAAGACATGGTCTAGATCTATTTTTAAATGTATTTTCAGAACAACTTCTAAGTAAAAAAGCTTTTTGCAAAGCAATTAAAGTAGAGCTTGCAACTGAAGGAGAAACAAATGGTCCATAATAGTTGCCTTTATATTTTTTTGGTCCTCTATATTTTTGAATTCTAGCAAAATTGTACTCATTATTAATTAATAAAAAAGGAAAAGATTTATCATCTCTAAGAATTATATTAAATCTTGGCTTATGTCTTTTTATCAGATTGCATTCTAACAAAAGTGCTTCAATTTCTGTGTTGGTAACAAAAAAATTTATATTTTTTGTAAGAGAGACCATTCTTTGTATTCTTCTGGTTAAATTATTTAGTGAAGTGTATGATACTACTCTTTTTGCTAAGTTTTTAGCCTTACCAATATACAATATTTCGTTTTCTTCATTTTCCATTTGATACACACCAGGCTTGTTAGGTAGGCTTTTTGAAATATATTTTATAATTTCTTGACCTTTTAAATTACCTTCATATGGGAGTAATTTTTTATAATTATTTGGATTTTTGTTTTTTTTAATCATTTTAATATTTTAAAAACTGGATAATTTTATAAATATATTATAGAGCAATTTTATATTTTATAATATTTAAGAAAATAAATTTAGATTATTTGATCCAAGTAGGAGATTTAAAATGGCAAAAATGACCACAGAGGAAGCTTTTGTTAAGGTTCTGCAAAATCATGGAATTGAGCATGCTTTTGGTATTATTGGTTCAGCCTTTATGCCTATTTCTGATTTATTTCCAAAGGCAGGGATAACCTTTTGGGATGTTGCTCATGAGTCTAATGGAGGACTAATTTGTGATGGATATACAAGATCAACAGGAAAAATTGCTATGTGTATTGCTCAAAATGGTCCTGGAATTACTGGTTTTGTTACCCCAATAAAGACTGCATATTGGAATCATACACCAATGCTATTAGTTACTCCTCAAGCTGCAAATAAAACTATCGGTCAGGGTGGTTTTCAAGAAGTTGAGCAAATGAATTTATTTAAAGATATGGTTTGTTATCAGGAAGAAGTGAGAGATGCTTCAAGAATGGCTGAAGTTTTAAATCGAGTAATAGAAAAAGCAATTAGAGGTTCTGCCCCTGCTCAGATAAATGTACCACGTGATTTGTGGACTCAAGTAATTGATATTGAAATTCCTGACATAATTCGAATGGAAAGACAAGCAGGTGGAGAAAAGGCCATTTCTCAAGCAGCAGAATTATTATCCCAATCAAAATTCCCAGTTATTTTAGCTGGTGCAGGAGTTATTCTTGCAGATGCTATTGATATTTGTAAATCTTTAGCTGAAAAACTTGATGCACCTGTTGCTAATGGTTATCAACACAACGATAGTTTTCCGGGTAGTCATCCTTTAGCTGTAGGACCATTAGGCTATAACGGCTCAAAAGCTGCGATGGAAATTATTTCAAAGGCAGATGTAGTTTTGGCTTTAGGAACTAGGTTAAACCCATTTTCAACTTTGCCTGGATACGGAATAGATTATTGGCCTAAAGAAGCAAGTATAATTCAAGTTGATATAAATCCTGATCGTATTGGATTGGCTAAAAAAATTACTGTTGGAATAAGTGGTGATGCTAAGTTAGTATCAAAACAAATTTTTAATAAACTGTCATCTACTGCAGGTAATCAAAACAGAGAAGAAAGAAAAGCATTTATACATCAAAAAAAATCTGCTTGGCTCCAAACTCTTACAAGTTTAGATCATGAAGACGATGATCCAGGTACAACTTGGAATAAAGATTCTCGAGAAAGAGATCCTAAAAGAATGTCACCTAGAATGGCTTGGAGAGCTATTCAATCAGGACTTCCAAGTGATGCTATTATTTCTAGTGATATAGGTAATAATTGTGCCATTGGAAATGCATACCCCACTTTTGAACAGGGTAGAAAATATTTGGCTCCAGGTTTGTTTGGACCCTGTGGATATGGATTTCCTTCTATACTAGGCGCTAAAATAGGTTGCCCAAATACTCCTGTTGTAGGGTTTGCAGGAGATGGAGCCTTTGGAATTAGTATGAGTGAAATGACTTCTTGTAATAGAAAAGAATGGCCAAATATAACAATGGTCATCTTTCGAAACTATCAATGGGGTGCGGAAAAAAGAAATTCTATTCTCTGGTACGATAATAATTTTATTGGTACTGAATTAGACCCTGAATTAAGTTATGCAAAAATTGCTGAAGCATGTGGATCAAAAGGGGTTTTAGCTAGAACTCCTGAAGAACTAACTAGCGCTATTAAAACTGGTTGTGAAGAGCAACAAAAGGGTATTACAACTTTTATTGAAGTTATTCTCAATCAAGAGTTGGGCGAACCATTTAGAAGAGATGCAATGAAAAAACCAGTAGAAGTTGCAGGTATAAATGCTTCTGATATGAAAATCTAAACTAAATATTTGTGAATTTGATTTTGCTTTTAATCGGACTGGCTCTTTTAATTATTGGAGCCGAATTTGTTGTTCGTGGATCTGTAAGTTTAGGAAAAAAATTAAAAGTTTCTCTTTTTGCTATAGGTATAGTAATTGTTGCAGGAGGAACATCCCTCCCTGAACTTGCTAGTGCTATAAAAGCTGTAGTAGCTGATCATTCAGATTTAGCAGTAGGTGCTGTAATTGGAAGCAACATAGCTAATTTAATACTTATAATGGCAGCAACTTCATTTTTAAAACCAATATATAATATTAATCAAAATCAAATCAATCAAGCATGGATGAATATAGGATTAGCTTTTTTACTAATATTAATGAATGCATTCCTTATTCCTTTTAATTATATATTTGGCATATGTTCTATCACTATTTTATTTTTAATAATGTTTTTTCAAGTAAAATATGGAGTTATTGATGTATCTGATGTTGGAGAAAAAGGAGACTATTCTCTATCCATCTCAATCATCCTCATTATTTTGGGAATTTGTTTTTTAATTTTTGGTTCTGATTTATTTGTTGATTCTGCAATTAAAATTGCAAATATATTTAATATACCTGAGGCAATAATTGGATTATCGTTAATTGCCTTTGGCACATCTTTACCTGAATTAGCCGTTGGAATACTTTCAGCAATAAAAAGAAAAGTTGATTTTGCTTTAGGAAATGTTTTAGGTTCGAATATTTATAATGTTCTTGGCGTATTAGGTATCTCTTCTTTTTTTGGCAACTTTAATATTCCAAATGTACTTGGATCAATTGACTTATATTTTATGCTTTTTGTGACTTTTATGATTTTAGCTTTTATGATTTTTTCAAAAAAAATATCAAGAACTTATGGATCTATAGGTCTAATTCTTTATGTTAGTTATATATTTTATATATATAATTAAAATTTCTAGAGCATTTTATTTTCTTCTAAAACTTTTCTTGCTACTCGAAAACACTCCAAAGCTTGAGGCACACCACTATAAATGCCAATAACATGAATTATTGCTCTAATTTCATTTTTTGAGACACCATTTGTAATTGCTCCTCTACAATGAATTTCCCATTCTGCCATTTTTCCTAATGCACCTATCATTGATAAATTCATCATAGATCTTGTTTTAGCATCTATTGTTTCATCTCCCCAACCAAAGCCCCAACACCATTCAGTCATTGCTTTTTGAAAAGGTAAGGTAAACTCATCAGCATTTTCTAAATTTTTTTCTACATATTCTTTTCCAAGAGTAGCTTTTCGTTTCTCTAAACCTTTTTTAAATAATTCTTCATCCATAATTTCCCCTTTATTGTTTTTTTGCAATACATAGCCAAGCTTCTATGTCTTTGTTTACTATATAACTTGATTTTGCTAATTCTAAAACATTCCATTTTTTATTATCTTCTAAATCTTTAATTTTTTTATCAAAATTGTACTTTTCATAAATTCCTTCATTAACTGTAAAGCAAATTAGACCATTCTTTTTAATAACACGAAGGAATTCATCTAGTGATTGGGCTTTCACATGTCCATAGGTAAAAGTCCCAACACAAATAATAGCGTCAAAATAATTATCTTGATAATTGAGTGGATTGTTTAAATCAGTAAGTTCTAAATTTGTATATAAATCTTTTGGTACTAAATTTAGCATATCTTGAGAGAAATCAACTCCAATAAAATTTTTAAAACCCTCTTTTTTTAATTCATGACCGACTAAACCAGTACCACATCCAGCATCTAAAATTAAAATCGATTTGTCATGAATGTAATTTGTAAAAAGCTTTACTGCATTTTTGGGCCCTGAATAATCCCAATCTTTCATATCTTGATTATACTGATTATTTTGAGTCCAATTTACATAATATTTAAGTACTTTTTCTTTTGACTCTAATTGATAAATTGGGATTTTATCATCTATATTTTTTTTAATCACTTTAATTTTATTCAACTAAACTTTTAGCTACCCATTTGTTAAAATGATGTGTTGGATTATCTAATACTGGGGAAAAATTACCTCCATTGAAAGCCGGGGATTTGCGACCTTCTTGCATACCTTCAATAATCATTACATCTTCTGATTGTATACTATGCCATTGTTGAAAATTTTGTTTTCGAATAGATTTAAATTTTTCAGAGTATGCAGCCTCTTCCCCTACATAATAAATTTCCATATGTTCTTTTGTATAATTATGAGTAATTGGTTCTAACCAATATGCATAATAATGATCTTTATG